>Ga0208544_10000014_pt1 | contig 138857 bp, 124 predicted proteins | sample DEB08_DNA_9_FD_184526 | JGI IMG/M metagenome (GOLD analysis project Ga0208544, IMG submission 184526) | Aqueous microbial communities from the Delaware River and Bay under freshwater to marine salinity gradient to study organic matter... | ecosystem: Environmental > Aquatic > Marine > Coastal...
AAACCGCATCAGATCCAGCATCCGGTGAAAGCGCAGTCTGTGAAGGCATAACCATGGGTGCGTTCTCCTGCACCCTCAAGTGTAAACTTTAGCCAGTCAAATGTCTCACGCTTATTGGCACGGAGGGTCCGCCTGATGATGTCCGCCCAAGCTAAATGGCGCAAACGCAACGGGGCCAATCGGCTGCCCGAGATCGTTCACGGGATTGCGTTCAAGGACGGGATCAAGCAACTTCAAACCGCCGGCTGATCACGCCGTCACCAACTTTTGGGCATAGCTCTTCTTCCCGTGCCCATGAGTCATCTCTTTTGCTGCACATTACGCTATCAAAGGAGCGGCACCAAACCGCGACAGGTCCACTATCGTATGGCCGGGCTGAACCTGCTCACAGCGAACATCATCTACTGGAATACAAAGCACCTCGGACAGGCGGTCGCCGCGCGAAAACGTGCGGGGCTCGACTGGTCGCCAGAGCTCTTATCGCATATCTCGCCCCTTGGATGCGCGCATATCCTGCTCACTGGAGAGTACAGATGGAAAAACCGGTAACGAACGCGCTTAGGGTGTCATTCTGCACCCAGCCGGATCAGACCCCACACAGGTGGATTGTGCAATTTGCTACGGTGTCCGGACGTGAACGCCAAAACGCCATAATATCGGCAATTTTCAAAGATAAGCGAGAAAATAACGGGCTTGCAGCATGTTTTGACCGCCCAAGGAGTAGTCAAAGCAAAAATATGGCTAGCTGCGATGTGCATCCGGGTTTATAACATACCCGAATTGTGCAGACGTAATTGGTTGCAGCGTATGTCTGCATTCCCGGGCCAAGCCGAATGAGTAAGGAACACTAGGGCGAACGACACGAAAAACAGATCGGCGGCGCATTTGCTGATCTGCGGTATTGACGACAAGATAGTGCGGCCTGGATGTGCCCGGTGTTTGCGATGGTTCAGGGTCCGGTCACAGGTCCGGTATCCAGTAACGGTAAGGTTTGTTATGACGGTTTTTAAGCTTGATTGGTCAAAGGCCAATACTGATGGCAGCTACTTGTTGACTGGCTCGGGCGATTGCGTAGCCGTTGCTGTTGCCACATCGGCCAATATCGAAAAAGATCAAAAAGCGAACAGCGCGGGTGCGGGATCGGGTCACGTTGCACCAACCATTACCACGCTTTCATTTGACCAGCCTGTGCAGGACTTCGTTTTCAACCTGTCCGACAGCGCAGCCCGGATTGGTGGTCTGGGCGACAAGATCACGTTGATCACGTTGGATGCGTATGGCAATCACGCAAAGGCTTCGTTTACCGATCAGACATCACGACAAATGGACGCGGGTACCACGCAGGCCAGTGTTCAGGTCGCCATTAAGGGACCGATCATGGGCCTGCAGATCATCTGCGACGTGGATGGCGGCAGCGATCAGCCAGTGGTCAGCGCTATATCGTTCTGCACGGTCGATCCTGACAGCTATGCCATGGATGTGGATTGCATAACCTATGATGCCGACAACCCCACAAGCGGCGTTGTTGCCTTCCTTGATGGGTCGACCATGGCGTTTTCAAAGATTGCGCATGCCGTTCCGTGCTTTACCCCCGGCACCCGAATCGCAACACCCAAAGGCGAGCGGCTGGTGCAGGACCTCAAGATCGGGGACAGGATTCTGACCCGCGACAACGGTATTCAAAGCATCGTCTGGGTCGGCCATCGGTCAATGACCAAGGCGGATCTGGCGGTAGCACCCGAACTGCGTCCGGTCTTGATCCGCGCGGGCACCCTTGGTGGTGGCCAACCAGAACGGCACATGCTGGTGTCACCAAATCACCGCGTCCTGATCGTATCCGAGATGGCACAGCTTTACTTTGAAGAAAGCGAAGTCCTGGTCGCAGCCAAATACCTGACCGATATCAATGGCATCGACGTCGTAAACGTGCCCGGCACGACTTATATCCACTTCATGTTCGAGAATCACGAGGTTGTGCTGTCGGACGGCGCGTGGACCGAAAGCTTCCAACCCGGTGATACCACGCTTCAGGGCGTCGAAGACGCACAGCGGGCTGAAATCTTTGCATTATTCCCTGAACTCACGACAAAAGAGGGGCTGCATAGCTACAGTTCAGCGCGCAAATCCTTGCAAAAACACGAGTCCGTCTTGCTCTTGAAGTAAGCTTCAGGCACCAGAGCCGCGCCATGCCGCCCAATCTTCGGGAGTGTCCAGATCAAGGCGCGCACGGTTTTCAGGCAGTCGCGTCAAATGGGTCTGGCCGCGCCGCTGCCGCACAATTGTTTCACCGCCGGCGTCACCGTGCAGCGCGGCGAATTCGGGGCGCAAGCTGTTGTCAAAAATGATAGGATGCCCCGGCTTTCCATCACCCGTCGCACCACGCCAAATCAGGTGGTCGGGGTGCGCGATACGCGCGTGAAGAACCGTCAAAAGATCATCCGTTTCAATAGCGACAAGGTCCGCAAGGACAATCATGAACGCCGGGCAGGCGGGCAGGCGGGCTATCGCACAGCGCATCGTCCCTGACATGCCTTCAGCGGCTTCTGGCACGATAATGGGCGTCACATCCAAATCCGCAATCACAGCCGTACGTGGATGATCCGCGGCAGGCACTGCCACAAACACCGGGTGGCCTGTGGCAAGGGCGCGTTGCGCTTGCAGGCGCAAAAGCGGGATGCCCGCGACCTGCTCCAACATTTTATCGGCACCCCGCATCCGGCGCGATCCACCGGCGGCAAGGATCACGATCGGGATCATCCGCGCATGACGCTGCCATCGGGATCAACCAACGGTGTCGTCACCCGTGTCGCTTTGCGGCGTTGCCCCATGATTTCTATCTCCACCTGTCGCCCGCCAACGGCGTCCGCACGGGGGATCAGCGCCATCGCAATGGATTTCCCCGCGTGGTGGGAATAGCCGCCTGATGTGCAAAAGCCTTTGACGTCACCATCAATGAACACCGGTTCATAGGCGACGACATCTGCGTCATCAGCATCGACTTCGAACGCGACAAGCGTGCGGGCAGGGGGATTGGCCCTCTCGGCCTCGGCTGCGGCGCGCCCAATAAAATCGACATTCTTTTTGAAACTGATAAAGCGGTCCATCCCGGTTTCGGCCGGCGTATAATCCGGCGAGAATTCACGCTTCCACGCGCCAAAGAACCGGTCCAACCGCAGCGACATCATCGCGCGCATACCGAACGGCGCAATGCCCATTGACTGGCCCGCATGCCACAGCGTCCACCAAAGTTGGCGCTGATCCATCGGATCGCAGTATATTTCATATCCTAAATCGCCGGTATAGCTGACCCGCTGCACAATACAGGCCACCTGGCCGACGGTCATGCGCCGCACGTCCAGAAACTTGATCCCGGCCACGTCACCGCGCGTGCACGCCCCAAGCAGATCACGTGCCTTGGGGCCTGCAATCTGAAAACCCGTGCGCCGGTCAGAGATATTTTCGACATGGGCATGGGGTGCCGCGTTCTGGATGAACCAGCGGTGGTGAATTTCTTGCGCGCCGTAGCTTGCGGTCAGTTGAAATTCGGTCTCAGCCAGACAAGACACGGTGAAATCGCCCCAAAGCCGCCCACCGGGTGACAGCATCGGTGTGAGAGACATGCGCCCGACCTGTGGAATCCGGCCCGCCATGATCCGATCCAGCCATGCGCGCGCGCCGCTGCCCGTGACGCTGAATTTACCAAAGTTCTGGACCTCATTGATGCCAACACCGCCGCGCACGGCTTTCACTTCGCGCGCAGTCGCATCCCACGCATTTGAACGTCGGAAAGTTGGCGTTTCATAGGTTGGGTCGTTATCCTGCGCAAAGTAGTTAGCCACCTCAAGCCCGAATTGATGCCCCCAGACCGCGCCAAGATCGCTGAAAATATCATACATTGGCGTGGTCCGGTGCGGACGGGCGGCGGGCAGTTCCTGATTGGCATACGCGACCGAGAAACGGTTTTGGTAATTCTGGACCACCTTGGGGCGCGTGTAGCCCGGCGTAATCCATTTGCCGTACCGCGCCACATCAAGCGCGGTGACACCGCGCTCGCATTCGCCCTCTATCATCCACTGTGCCAACATCAGCCCGACACCGCCCGCCTGACTAAACCCCGCCATGACGCCGCACGCCGACCAATAATTTTGGTGCCCCGGCACGGGACCAACCAGCGGATTACCATCAGGTGCAAAGGTGAACGGCCCGTGGATCACAGATTTGACGCCAGCCGTGGCCAATACCGGGAACCGCCGATACGCAAATTCAATCGAGGCTTCAACTTTGTCCAGATCGTCAGGCAGCAGTTCGTGCCCAAAATCCCATGGTGTGCCATCCACCGCCCAAGGTTTGCAGGGCTTCTCATAGAACCCGATGCAAAGCCCGCGCCCTTCCTGCCGCAAATAGCTTTCGCCACCGGGGTCGATCACATGCGGATGTTCGCTGTCGCGGTTATAGATTTCGGGGATGTCATCTGTGACGATATACTGATGTTCCATCGGGTGCAGCGGCGTGTAGATGCCCGCCATCGCACCAACTTCGCGCGCCCAGAGCCCGCCCGCATTCACCACATGTTCGGCATGGATCGTGCCCTTTTCGGTCACAACGTCCCATGTGCCGTCGGCCCGATGGTTTGTCTCGATAACCTTGCAATGCAATGCGATCGTGGCCCCGCCCATCCGCGCGGCCTTGGCATAGGCGTGCGTTGTGCCGGACGGATCAAGATGCCCGTCAAGCGGATCAAACAGCGCGCCCACGATGCCGTCAAGGTTGGTAATCGGCGCGATTTTTGCGATCTCGGCTGGGCCGACAATTTCCGTATCCAGCCCCATATACCGATGTTTGGCGCGTTCCGCGACCAGCATGTCAAAACGGTCTTGGTTATCTGCCAACGTCAGGCCGCCAACATGGTGCAATCCACACGACATGCCGGTGATTGCTTCCAACTCTTTGTAAAGATTGATGGTATAACCCTGCAGCGCAGCCATATTGGTGTCGCCGTTCAGGGTGTGAAAACCACCTGCGGCATGCCATGTGGACCCTGATGTCAGCTCTGACCGCTCAATCAGCATCACATCAGACCAGCCCAGTTTGGTCAGATGATAAAGCACAGAGGCGCCGACGACGCCGCCCCCGATGACGGCAACGCGTGTTGTGGTTTTCATGGGTGACCTCCGCTTTCACTTTAACCCACCATGCCGTTGCAGATGGTAACCGCCGAGCCGCAACGCGACATTTTGTGTCGCAAACGCGCCCCACCGGCAAAGATCAACGCGGCGTGATCGCTATGGAATGATGCGCGTGTATTTGGTGCCTTCCAGCGTGGCGCCCAACCGCAGTCCGGTTTGCGCGAATACGACCGCGATCACGGGCGACAGGCTGGTCGTCGTTTCAGCGCGCAGGGTTTCGCCCTTTTCGTTGATCGCATATTCGACATCTGCGCCGGCGGCCCAACCGGCGGACTGGCGGAAGTCCATCAATGCTTCATTCGTCATGAAGAACAAGACATGGCTAAATTGCTGTGCGCCAATCTGCAGGCCCGCGCTGCCCGATGCGGACGAATAGTAGTCCACTGTCGATTGCCCGACGCGCAACGCACCCCGGCCATACGACCCGCCAATCCCAAGGCCGATTTCAGTGACAAGCGGCATGACCAGCATCCCCGATGCTCTGCTCGCAAGATCACGGGTGCCGGGATAGGTCGTATACATAAAATTCAATGTACTATCGACACGGGCGTCGATTGTGGCGGCGCCTGCACCACCGATACCGTTGCCGCATGCGGCCAAAGTCGTGGTTGCCAACGCACCAAGCGCAAAGCTGCGCCGAGAAAAACTGCTCATGGTCTGTTCCGCCTTATTTGCCTGGAATGAGGCTGTTGTCGCCCCTAATACGCAAAACTATAAGCAAAAGTCGGCGTGCTGTCACGCGCAAGGTTGCGGCGACCTGATATTGGGCATGGCGCGACCCGCCGTTGTCCCCCATGCGATCCTGCGCAGGCCTCAAGACATTACCCGTTCAGCAGCTTTGCCGCCTTTGGGGCAAAATAGGTCAGGATGCCATCGCACCCCGCGCGTTTGAAGGCGAGCAGGCTTTCCATCATCACTTTTTCACCATCAAGCCACCCGTTTTGCGCCGCGGCCTGCAGCATCGCATATTCGCCACTGACCTGATACGCATAGGTTGGCACGCCAAACGCATCTTTGACCCGACGGCAGATGTCGAGGTACGGCATGCCGGGTTTGACCATGATCATATCAGCCCCTTCCATCAGGTCGCGTTCGACCAACCGCAGCGCTTCGTCAGAGTTGCCGGGGTCCATCTGATAGGTTTTCTTGTCTCCCGTCAGCGCCGATGACGCCCCAACCGCATCGCGGAACGGCCCATAGAACGCCGACGCATATTTGGCGGTATAGCTCAGGATGGCAACGTTTTGATGTTTTTCAGTCTCTAACGCAGCGCGAATTGCAGCAATCCGACCGTCCATCATGTCGGAAGGCCCAAGGATATCGGCGCCGGCGTCCGCTTGGGCCAGGGCCATTTTCACCAGCGCCTCGACCGTCCGGTCATTCACGATTTCGCCATTCTCAACAAAGCCGTCGTGGCCGTTGATGTTATATGGATCCAGCGCGATGTCGGTCATGATGGCAATGTCGGGCGCGGCATCCTTGATCGCGCGGATCGCTTGATTGGTCAGGTTGTCCGGGTCCCAGGCCATCGCGCAGTCTTCGGTGCGCGCCGCCATGTCGGTGTAGGGAAACAGGCAGATCGCCGGAATACCCAGCGCCTGCGCCTCGATTGCGGCTTTGACCACGCGGTCCACGGTCTTGCGCGTCACACCCGGCATGGATGCAACGGCGGTTTCATTATCGTGCCCGTCCATGACGAAAACCGGCCAGATCAAATCGTCCACCGTCAGCGTATTCTGCCGCGAAAGCGCGCGAAGCGCTGGCGTTTTGCGCATCCGGCGCAGGCGTGAAGCAGGAAAGGGGGCAACGGTCGGTTTCATGGGGCAGCCTCTTGCAGCGATAACAATTCTTGGTCGCATGGATTTTGCCACATCACAAGTCTGGGCAAGCGCCAGTCGTGTCGTTAGTGTCCGCACAACACGCAATGATGAATGAGCCCACCGATGAACTGGAACGACGCCATCTTGCAAGTGATTGATCTGCGGACGTTCTCCAACATTTGGTATTGGCTTGCGGTGGCGGTATCATGGTCGACGGTCAGTCATTGGATCATTGGCGTCCCGTTCGACATGATATTTCGGGCCCGGCGCAACGGCGGCGATGCCCTGTCTGACCTCGAGACATTAGTCGCCATCAACGTCCGCCGCCTGATGACCATCACCGCGCTGGGGGGCATGTGGATTACGGGGTTTATCAGCTTTGTGCTGACCAGCTTGGCCGCAATGGGCTTTTACTATGGGTTTGAACTGGCACAGGGGTTCTTTTGCCTCGTCTTTCCCATGTCATTGGTCGGCGTGATGACGATGCGGATAACGCGGCGGTATAGCGTGCAGCAGCCCGCCGGCGAAACGCTGGCGCGCGAACTGCTGCAGCTGCGGTTCTGGATCCAGGTGATCGCCATGATTTCCATCTTTTTCACCGCGATGTACGGGATGTATCACAATCTTTCCGTCACACCGGGTTTCTGAGTGGTTGACACCGTGACGCTGCACGGTAGTTGATCGCCCATGTCTGATCCCAACCATATCACCGTCAGTGGCGCCCCCGAGGGGTTTGATGCGCAGTTGATTCTGTCCGAGGTCGCAAGAACAGGCCCGATCATCCACGTCGCGCGCGATGATAAACGTCTGGCGGCAATGCAGGCCGCGCTTGGATTTTTCGCACCCGAGATGCCGGTGTTTGTTTTTCCCGCATGGGACTGCCTGCCCTATGACAGGGTGTCGCCGAACGCTGATGTCTCTGCCGCGCGCATGGCGACGTTGGCCGCATTGGTACACGGGATGCCAAAGCAATTTGTGCTGCTGACCTCGCTGAATGCGGCAATGCAACGGGTCCCCGCACGGGCGGTCCTGCGAGAAGCGGCGTTTACCGCAACAGTCGGTGAACGGCTTGATGAAACAGCGCTGCGCGGGTTCCTGGTCCGGATGGGATTTACGCAAAGCCCGACCGTCCTGGAGCCAGGCGATTATGCCGTGCGCGGCGGGATTATTGATATCTACCCGCCGGGGCAAAGCGGCCCGGTGCGCCTTGATCTGTTCGGTGATGTTCTTGACGGTGCCCGCCGGTTTGATCCGATGACCCAGCGGACGACCGAGAAGCTGTCGGAGATAGAGCTGGCGCCGGTGTCCGAAGTGATCTTGGATGACCCTGCCATCACGCGATTTCGCCAAAATTACCGGATCGAATTTGGGGCCGCAGGCACCGATGACCCCCTGTATGAAGCCGTCAGCGCCGGTCGCAAGCACGCCGGTGTCGAACATTGGCTGGGCTTCTTTCAGGACAACCTTGAGACCCTGTTCGATTATCTGCCCGGCGCAACAGTGACATTGGATGATCAGGCAACCCCGACCCGGCTGGCCCGCTGGGACAGCATTGCCGACCAATATGGCACGCGGATGCATGCGCTCAACCAAAAGGGGCGGGTGGATAGTGTATACAAACCTGCACCGCCGAATTTACTTTACCTCAATGATGATGCGTGGGGCGCGGCAGTTGCGGACCGGCGGCTGTTGCAACTTTCCCCGCTTAAGCAGGCAATTGGCCTTGGTACGATTGACGCGGGCGGGCGCATAGGCCGCAATTTTTCGCCTGAACGCCAACAGGAACATATAAGCCTTTTCAGCGCATTAGCAGATCATATTCGTGCAAGGCTTGCGGTTGGCCCCGTTGTTGTCGCGTCCTATTCCGAAGGCGCGCGCGAGCGGCTGGAAGGTTTGATCGAAGACGAGGGGATCGTCGAAACCATCGCCGTCACGGATTTTTGCCGGGTTGGCAAGCATGGGGTGCATCTGGCGGTCTGGCCGCTTGAACATGGCTTTGAAGCGCCCGGACTGACGGTGATTTCCGAACAAGACGTGCTGGGCGATCGTCTGATCCGCCAGACCAAGCGCAAGCGCCGGGCCGAAAATTTCCTGTCCGAAGCAAACAGCCTGAACCCCGGCGATCTGGTGGTCCATGTCGATCACGGTGTCGGTCGTTTTATCGGCATGGAGGTGGTAACGGCACTGGGTGGGGCACATGAATGCCTGTTGCTGGAATATGCCGAAGATTCAAAGCTTTACCTGCCTGTCGAAAATATCGAACTGCTGTCCCGATATGGTCATGATACCGGCCTGCTGGACAAATTGGGCGGTGGTGCGTGGCAGGCCAAAAAGGCCAAACTCAAAGAGCGTATCCGCCAGATTGCCGAACGCCTGATCCGGGTCGCGGCGGAACGGGCCTTGCGCACCGCGCCCGTTCTCGACCCGCCCGACGACATGTGGGAACAGTTTTTGGCACGCTTCCCCTACGCCGAAACCGACGACCAGCTTGCCGCGATCGAAGACGTCCTCGAGGATTTATCGTCGGGCAAGCCGATGGATCGGCTGATCTGCGGTGATGTGGGCTTCGGCAAGACCGAGGTGGCGATCCGCGCGGCCTTTGTTGCCGCGCTTTGCGGTGTGCAAGTGGCGATTATCGCGCCGACGACATTGCTGGCGCGGCAGCATTACCAGACCTTCGCAGAACGGTTTCGCGGCTTTCCGGTGAACGTGCGGCCATTGTCGCGGTTTGTATCCGCCAAGGACGCAGCCCTGACCCGCGACGCGATCACCAAGGGGACGGTGGACATCGTCATCGGCACCCATGCGCTGCTGGCAAAGGGCGTGCGGTTCAAGAACCTTGGCCTGTTAGTCATTGATGAAGAACAGAAATTCGGTGTGCAGCACAAAGAGCGTCTTAAGCAATTGCGCACCGATGTACATGTGCTGACCCTGACCGCGACACCTATTCCACGCACCTTGCAGCTGTCACTGTCAGGTGTCCGCGATCTGTCGATCATCGGCACACCGCCCATCGACCGGCTGGCGATCCGGACCTATGTCAGCGAATTTGACACGATCACCACGCGCGAGGCGCTGCTGCGGGAACATTATCGCGGCGGACAATCGTTCGTGGTCGTGCCCCGGATCACCGACATGGTCGAAATGGAAGAATTCCTCAAACGCGAAGTGCCCGAAGTCTCCTTTATCACAGCGACCGGCCAGATGGCGGCAGGCGAACTGGATGACCGGATGAATGCATTTTATGATGGCAAATATGACGTGCTGCTGGCGACAACCATTGTGGAATCGGGTCTTGATATTCCAACGGCCAACACGATGATCGTTTGGCGTGCAGACATGTTTGGTTTGTCGCAGCTCTATCAAATTCGTGGGCGCGTTGGCCGGTCCAAAACCCGCGCCTATGCCTATCTGACGACAAAACCGCGGCAAAAGCTGACCGATACCGCGCAAAAGCGGCTGCGCGTCCTGGGGTCGCTGGATACGCTGGGCGCGGGATTTACGCTGGCAAGCCAGGATCTGGATATCCGCGGTGCGGGTAATCTGTTGGGCGAAGAGCAGTCCGGTCAGATGCGCGAAGTCGGCTACGAGCTTTATCAGCAGATGCTGGAAGACCAGATCACCGCGATCCGGTCGGGAACCGCCGAAGGCATCATTGACGATGGACACTGGGCGCCGCAGATCAATCTGGGCGTGCCGGTCCTGATCCCCGAAGAATTTGTGCCGGATCTGGACGTGAGGCTTGGACTTTACCGGCGCTTGTCGGAATTGACCACCAAGGTCGAACTGGAAGGCTTTGCCGCCGAACTGATTGACCGCTTTGGCAAACTACCCCGCGAGGTGAATACGCTGATGCTGGTGGTGCGGATCAAGGCGATGTGCAAGCGCGCCGGTATCAGCCAGCTTGACGCGGGACCGAAAGGGGCGACCATCCGGTTCCACAACGATAAATTTGCCTCGCCTGCCGGGCTGGTTGATTTCATCAATGACCAGCGCGGGCAGGCCAAGATCAAAGGAAACAAGATTGTCGTGCAGCGCGATTGGGCGGTCGAACGTGACAAGATTCAGGGTGCGTTCAACATCGCGCGGGATTTGGCGCAAAAGCTGTCTGATGAAAAGAAAAAGGCGAGGTAACGCTCCCTATGCCTCGCCCGGCCTTTTGATCATCGTGGTCAGCCAAAGCGCGAGGCCCGCACAGACCAACGCACCCACCGCCATCGGCATTGGCGTGCCGTCGAATGTCAGGGCAATCGGGGCCGCAATCAAAACCGCGCCAACAGTCGAAACCGCCGCAATAACCGACGCGGCAAGCCCGGCAATATGACCCATTTCCTCCATGGCCAGTGCGTTGAGGTTCCCGATCGTCAGACCCGCCTGAAAGAAATTGGCAGTCACCCAAAGCACGTAGGTCCCGAAGGCAAGCCAATAAGGGCCATTGGCGGCGGTGATCACGATCATCAACAATGTGATGCCGATCTGGGCGCTATACATCGCCTTGATGATGGCCCGCATTCCCAGCCGCACGACGATCCGGGCATTCAAGACGCTGGCCGATGCCGCGAAAATAGCGATGCCACCGAACCACAAATGAAACACATCGCCCTGCCCAAAGGTGATGTCGAATACTTGCTGTGTCGATGAAAGCACGGTGAACAGCATGCCGAATGTCAGGGTTTGGATCAGGATCGACAGCCGTGCGGTGCGGTGGGCGAACATCTCTTTTATGGCATCGACGACGCTGCGCACCCGAAGCGGTCTGCGGTTTTCAGGGGCCAGCGTTTCGGGCTGGCGCACGAGCAACCAGATCATCGAGGCCATGGAAAACAACACAAACGTGACAAAGATCGCCCGCCAGCCAAAACCAAGAATGATGTAATACCCCATGGTAGGGGCCAGTGCCGGGACCAACGCGAAAACCACCATCACGAACGACATGATCCGCGCCATATCACGACCGCTGTAAAGGTCCCGCACCAGCGCCATCGCAACGACACGGGGGCCGGCCGCCCCCAAACCCATCACAACCCGCGCCGCCAACATCGTCTCCAGCGTCGGGGCGGCCCATGCCACGGCACAGGCGCAGATATACACAAATGCCCCGCCCACAACGACCGGCTTGCGCCCAAAGGCGTCGGACAGGGGGCCTGTAAACAATGTCCCCAAACCCATGCCCAACACAAAGCTGGTGATAATCAGTTGCGCCTTGTTTGGCGTGTCCGGTGCAAGCGCGGCACCGATTTCGGGCAATGCGGGTAGCATCGCATCAATGGAAAACGCGACAGTTGCCGCCAGCATTGCCATCAGCGCGATGAACTCTGTCTGCGGTAGCTGTTTGTGCGGCCTGCTGCCCGCCGGGAGGCTGATCATCCAGCAGCCTTGATTTGTTCCATGATATCCTTGATCACCTGCGCCCACACCTCTGGCGGCTGTGCGCCGGGCACGGCGTGTTGCTGGGCTACGATGAATGTCGGCACCGAATTCACGCCCATCTCGCGGCTGTGTTGATCACGCGCACGGATATCGGCGATGTCAGAATCGCTTTCCAGCAGGCGGGTCACCATGGCGGCGTCCATTTCAGCGGTGTCAGCGATATCTGCCAGCACCTCGTGGGCACCGATATCGCGCCCCTCGACGAAATAGGCTTTGAAAAGCAAATCAACGACATAGCTTTGCCGCTTCTCGATACCGGCCCAATGGATCAACCTATGTGCGTCAATGGTGTTCGGCGTCGTCTTCATGGCGTCGAAATTGATGGTGGCACCCGTGCTTTGGGCCTGTGCCACGACAGGCGCATAGGCTTTGACCGCAGCGTCCTTGCCGCCGAACTTACCTTCAAGATAGGCGCGGCGATCCATACCGCCCGCAGGCATGTCGGGGTTCAGCTGGAATGGGTGCCATTCGACCGTAAACGGGTGATCGGGGACGGCTGCCAATGCCTTGTCCAGATTGGTTTTGCCGATATAGCACCACGGGCAGATCGGATCGGAAATAATATCAAGCTTGACCATGTGCGGCCTCCCATTCGGTTCGCAGCACACGCCGCAAAAGTTTGTTGTTGGCCCCGCGCGGCAGCGCATCCATTGCGATATACATGCGCGGCGTCTTATAGGTCGCAAGGCGGGCGGCCACCCAATCGCGCAGTTCCGCTTCGTCTATCACGTCTGTCGCCACGTAAAAGGCCGCAATAACGAAGGTTCCTGTGCGAACTTGCACAGCGCAGGCGCCGGCTTCGGAAATTGCCGGATGCGCGGTAAGCACGTCTTCGACTTCGACCGGACTGACCCGGTAACCGCCTGCATTCATCATGTCATCTGCGCGCCCGGCATAGGTGATCGCCCCGCTGGCGTCCATGATGCCGATGTCACCGGTCATGAACCAATCACCTTGAAACCGCGCGGCGGTTTCGTCGGCGGCCCCAAGATAGCCCAGCATCAGACCGGGGTCGGTCGCGTGGATTGCGATGGTTCCCGGTGTCCCGCGCGCGACGGGCCCGTCAGGACCGATCAACGCCACCCGGCGCCCGGGCTGCGGATAGCCTGATGTCCCTTTTGGGGCGGGATTGGTCGGGCTGCCAGAAATGAAGGTCGAACATTCGGACATGCCAAACGCCTCGTAGATGGGGGTGCCGGTGGCGTTGCCCCACGCGGACGCATAGTCATCAGCCAGTTTTTCACCGGCGGACAGACCGTGGCGCAGCTGCGGCAGCGGTGGCATTTGCGCCCGCAGCACGCGGCGGTAGACGCCGGGTGCGGCCGCAAAAATCGTCGCGCTGTGATCTGCCAGAAGACCAGGCAACTGGTCTGCGGTGACGCCATTTGCCGGGATCAGCGCTGTTGCACCGACCGACCAGGGGTCCATCAGCCCGGTGCCCAGCGTATAGGTCCAGTTGAAAGCACTGGCATGCATGACCCGGTCGTCTGCGCACAGGCCATACCAGCCATGCCACATCATCTGCCGCGCCCAGATCGCGCGGTGCGCATGCACAACAGGGCGTGGTTTGCCGGATGTTCCCGAGGTGTAGATGATATAGGCGGGGCGCTCCGGGTCGCCCATGTCATAGGCGGCGGGTGGCAGGTTCCAGAATGCGCGCAGGCTTTCCGCCGGGCGGAACGGGCCGGGGGCTGCAGCCAATCCTGCGGCCCGGATGGTCAGCGCAGGCTTGATTGTCGCGACAATGTTTTCTACTTCTGGCGTGGTCAGCTGCGACGAAACCGGAACCGGGATGATGCCCCCCGCGATAGCCCCCAGATAGGTGATTGGAAATTCGGGCGTATTGCCCAGTTGCAGCAACAAGTGATCACGGGGTTTCAGGCCCAGTTGCCGCAGCCCCGTCGCCGTGCCCAAGACGGCCTCTTCAATCTGCGCGTAAGTAAAGGTTTCCGGCGTCGGCCCCACGATTTGCAGGGCCGTCTTACGCGCCAGCTTTTGGGCATGGGTCAGCACGTGACGGGCCATATTGAATGGCGTCGGCGCGGGGGGGAACCCGCTGGCATTTGTCAGCGACAGCATGACTGATCGCTAACGGCATGGCGGGGCAGTTGCAAGATGCCGGGCTGCGGCTTATGACAAGCATATGTCCGATATTGACCCCAACAAGCTGATCCGCATTGCCCGTGAAAATGGAACCACTACCGTTGCAGAGCCTTTGGACCTTGGCGCGCGGGTCCGCGCGTTGCGCAAAGCCCGCGACTGGACGCTGGAGCAAGCCGCGCAGCAGGCTGGTCTGGCGCGGTCAACGTTGTCGAAGATCGAAAACGGCCAGATGTCACCGACCTATGACGCGCTGAAAAAGTTGGCCATTGGCCTGGAAATTTCTGTGCCGCAATTGTTTACGCCCCCGTCCACGGATCAGGTCAACGGGCGCATGGCCGTCACCCGAAACGGTGAGGAAGCCTCGAAAATCACGACCACCTATGAACATGCGCTGCTGGCAGAAAGCCTGACCCAAAAGAAGATGTTGCCATACCGGGCCCGTGTCCGCGCGCGCAGCATGGATGATTTTGACGGCTGGATTCGCCACGACGGCGAGGAATTTCTATATGTGCTGACCGGTCAGGTGCGGCTTTACACGGAATTTTATGAACCCGTCGATCTAAAGCGCGGCGATAGCGCCTATTATGACGCCGCCATGGGCCACAACGTCGTGTCGATCAGTGCGGACGATGCGACGATCCTTTGGGTGACGTCGCTTTCTCGGAACTGACCTGCGCCTCCGGCGGGGATATTTTTTCTCGGAAGAAGCGGTTAGTCTTTTGAAAACAGCAGCGGCAGCACGACTGCCGCAATCCCAACGGCAATAATTTGCATGGCTATGAACATTGGCACATGAGCGGGGTTAATACCTGCGAAGGTATTGGTTAACGCTCTTGCGATGGTGACTGCAGGATTGGCAAAGCTGGTGGATGACGTGAACCAATACGCGCCGGCAATATACAGCGCGACCAACGGCGGAACGGCATCGACCCGGTGCTTTATGCCGCCAAAAATCACGAAAAGCAGGCCGAACGTGGCGATAATTTCCGAAAACCACTGCGATATCCCGGTCCGGTCGGTGTTTGAAAACTGCAGAATTGGCAGGTCGAACATGATATGTGCCGCCCAGACTCCGATGATCGCGCCAATGATCTGCGCAATCACATAGGCGATTGCGTCGGCAACGGTGATGTCGCGTCGGATCAAGAACGCGAGGGTGACTGCGGGGTTGAAATGGGCGCCTGATACCGGGCCAAGCGTGGTAATCAGTACATAAAGGATGCAACCTGTCGCGATAGCATTGGCCAGCAGGGCCACGGCGGTGTTCCCGTCGGCCAAAGCCGCGCCCATGATACCAGAGCCGACCACACCAATTAGCAAAAACGCGGTCCCCAGACCTTCTGCGAGCAGTTTTTGCATGGCCTAGGTGCCGATCTGGTTCAGGGCCGTTTGAAGCGCGATAGGGCAGGCCGCGTTACCGGCGCACAAAACAGGGATGCTCATGACAGCTTTCGTTTGTTTCGGCCTCGCCTAAGGATGAAATGTAACGCCACGGTGACAGCGGGGCCGGACACGTTATTCTGCGTACCACCACACATCCGGTTGCCAACCCGGCCAGTCACCAAAGATCGGCACAGTGTCTGGGAAATGCAGGCTTTTGGAATGCGCCAAGCGACTGATATTCCATTGGTAAATCGGGATGACATAGCGCCCTGTGGTTAACACGCGGTCCAGCGCATGCACCGCTGCGACAAAGTCATCCTGACTTTCCGAGGTCAGCAACCGCCCGATCAATGCGTCCACTGCGGGGGATTTGACACCCATCAGGTTGCGCCCCCCCGGTTGATCCGCCGATGCTGCGCCAAAGTAGTTGTACTGCTCATTTCCCGGCGAAAGCGACAGACCGACCCGGTAGTAGGTCATGTCAAAATCTTGACCGTCTGTCCGTTCCTTGAACTGGGCACTGTCGGCGACCGTGATTGTCGGGGTCACACCGATGCGCAACAGTGACTGGGTAAACATGTCAATGATCGACTGATTTTCGGAACTGCCGGTTTGCAGCAGAATGTCGAAGGTAAAGGGCGTGCCGGCCGCATTCTTCATCACGCCGTCTTGCACGGTCCAGCCCGCCGCTTCCATCTGTGCAAGGGCGGCGGCGGTGCCGGCGCGGTTCCGCTCGGTCCCGTCGCCTTGGGGCAGGGCGTATCCGTCCAGCGCGCCCGGCAACAGGTCATCCACAAACGGCGCGAGAAACTCCGCAACCCGCCCCTCGGCGGGGCCGTCCGACATGGCAAGCGGCGAATTTGACCAATACGACGTGATACGTGGTTGCGCAGAGCCTGTCATCGCTTCGTTGATAAAGGCGAAATTGAACGCATGCAGCATCGCATCCCGGACCCGCCAGTCTGCAAACTGCGCGCGGCGGGTGTTCATCACAAATCCGGTCATGCCGGACGGGCGTTCATGCGGCACGACGGACAGGACAACATCACCGTCTTGCACGGCCGGGAAATTGTATTGGCTCTCCCAGCGCGCCACGTTGAATTCACGGTTGGAATTCACTTCGCCGACCTTGAACGCCTCGAACGCGGCGGTCTCATCGCCAAAAAACTCCAGACGCACTTCGTCGATGTTGTTGGTGCCGACCCGAAAGGGGATGTCATCGCCCCAATAATCGGGATTGCGGCGCAGCGACACAAATCGCCCGGCCTCGAAATCATCAATGACATAGGGCGCGGATGTGATGGGCACTATTTCGACCGTGCTATCTTCAAAGACAACGCCATCCCATTGCGCCTTTTTCAAGATTGGGCGCAGACCGGCCAGCAATGCAAGCTCGCGGTCCTCAATATTAAAGGTAAAGCGCACGGACCGATCACCGGTTTGTTCCATGCTTGCGACCTTGGCCCAGAATCCTTGATATCGGGGGTGCCCAACCGTGCCGAGCGTTTCATAAGACCACATCACATCTGCGACGGTCACAGGGGACCCATCCGAGAATTTGGCCCCCGCGCGCAGCGTGAACTCTACCCATTCGCGATTCGGTCCTGTCTCAATCGATTCGGCCAAAACACCGTAGAGCGTGAATGGTTCATCAAGCGAGCGCCCCATAAAGCTCTCTCCGAGGAAAAACCGTAGCTGCCAGGGCACCGATCCTTTGCGCACGAATGGGTTCAGGCTGTCAAAGCTGCCGACCTCAGCCGTCGCGATGCGACCGCCTTTTGGGGCCTCCGCATTAACATAGGGCAAAGACACAAAATCCGGTGGCAGGGCAGGGTCGCCATACATAGCTATGCCATGCTGGGGTTCGGCTGCTACGAAACTGCCTGCCGTGATCAATGCAACTGCTGCGGCAAACCGCCTCGCTGATGCGCCATATTGTGCCGTCATTTTGGGTCTGCCTCTTGGTTTCGTTTCATTGTTAACGACGACCTTAAAGATGCTTCTCAACCTTTTCAAACTTTTAGCTTGGATGCGGGCAAGGGATTGCTTATAAAGAAGTCACTGCTCGATAGGTTTCTTGCCTGTATGAAACCTGACTCAATAACTTTACGCCCGCCTTGTGCGGGCGTTTTTTTATGGGCAATCGGTGGGTGTGGGTGGCTTTTGCAGGTGCAGCATATATGGTGAGTCGCAACGCAATATATTGGAGCCCATACTATGTCTCTTGCAGGAAAAACCGCCGTCATCACTGGATCAAATTCCGGTATCGGATTGGGTGTGGCCCGTGAGTTGGCCAAGGCTGGCGCAAATATTGTCCTGAATTCATTTACCGACACCCCCGAAGATCACGCGCTGGCCGCTGAAATCGCCAAAGTGACCGGCGTCGCCGCGAAATATGTGCAGGCCGACATGTCCAAGGGCGATGACTGCCGCCGCCTGATCGCCGCAGCCGGTGGCTGCGATATATTGATCAACAATGCAGGTATTCAGCATGTTGCACCCATTCAGGATTTCCCGACCGACAAGTGGGACGCGATCATCGCGATCAACCTGACATCGGCGTTTCACACGACCGCTGCCGCCGTGACGGGCATGCGTGAAAAGGGCTGGGGCAGAATCATCAACATCGCATCGGCACACGGTCTGACCGCGTCACCGTATAAATCGGCCTATGTTGCGGCGAAACACGGTATCGTCGGCCTGACCAAGACCATCGGTCTTGAGACAGCACAGGACCCCATTACCTGCAACGCAATCTGTCCCGGCTACGTCCTTACCCCGCTGGTCGAGGCACAGATCCCCGATACGATGAAAGAATACGATATGTCGCGCGATGATGTGATCAAGAACGTCATGCTGCAGCGGCAACCCTCCAAGGAATTTGCAACCGTCGAACAGCTCGGTGGCACGGCGGTGTTTTTGTGTTCACATGCGGCGGCACAGATCACCGGGACGACGATTAGCGTCGATGGTGGCTGGACAGCCCTGTGAAGCGGATCAACCTTGCGCTGCAAGGCGGCGGTGCACATGGGGCATTCACTTGGGGTGCACTCTGCCGCATCTTGCGTGAAGATGACATCGAAATCGCTGCAATTTCAGGGATTTCGGCTGGGGCATTGAATGCGGCTGCGTTGAAATCCGGCTGGATCGCAGGCGGTCGCGAAGGTGCGATTGAAAATCTCGAATGGCTTTGGGAACAGGTCGGGGCCATCACCGACCCGCGCTTTACGCAATGGGTGTCGTCCTTGACGCCCAGCGCCCACCTGTGGGCCAAAGCGATCGAATATTCGCCGGCCTATGCCGCGATTGACATGACCTCGCGGATGTTTTCGCCCTACATATATGGCCCGACGCTGCGAAACCCGCTGGAACAGATTGTTGCCAAATTCCACTATGACGCGGTTTGCGCGTCAGACGGGCCGGCGCTGCACATCTGTGCCACCAACGTCCGGTCCGGAAAAATCCGCGTGTTCACCGGGCACGAAATAATGCCAGAGGTGATCATGGCCTCGGCCTGTTTGCCCAGCATGTTTCAGGCGGTGGAATTTACCGATCCCCAGACCGGCAAGTCAGAGGCGTTCTGGGACGGTGGCTATACTGGAAACCCAGCGCTTTTCCCGTTATTTGCCAGTGACTTGCCCGACGATATTCTAATCGTGAACATCAACCCGCTGCGCCGGAAAAATCTGCCCACGGACAGCCAGTCGATCCAAAACCGGATCAACGAGATCAGCTTTAACAGCTCGCTGTTGCGCGAACTGCGTGCGATTGATTTCGTGAACCGGCTGCTGCACGATGGCACTGTTCCAAAAGGCAGAATGAAGGACGTGCTGGTTCATATGATTGCCGATGATGGTTTGATGAATGAACTGAATGTCGCGACCAAGACGATACCCACGCCGATCATCCTTGCCCGCCTGAAAGAGGCGGGAGAGGCGGCGGCGGACATTTTCCTGTCACAGCACAAGGCCGATCTGAACGAACGCAGCACGGTTAATATGTCCGAGATGTTCAGCTAAGCAGCTTGGCGGCCAGCGCCCACATCACCAGCCCGATGAGCAGATCCAGCATGCGCCACGCCCGTGCTGACTGCATGACCGGTGCCAGAAATCGCGCGCCGTAGCCAAGACCGAAAAAGAACACGAACGATGCGCTGACCGCACCGATCCCAAAGGCGGTTTTCGCCGCAATCTCAATGTATTGCGTTGAAACCGCCCCCACCAGCCCCAACGTATCAAGATAAACATGCGGATTAAGCCACGTGAACGCCGCAGCCGTGCCAAGCGTCGCCCAAAGACCGGCTGATTTGCCCGCAATCTGCAACGCGTAGGTGCCCTGCCACGCAGCCCAAAGCCGCAATGCGCCATAGACGATCAAAAACGCCGCGCCGCTCCAAGCCATGATCTGCGGCAACATCGGATAAACCGTGACAATCGCCCCGAAACCGAACACGCCTGCCGTGATCAGCAGGGCATCGGACACCGCACAAAGCAGGCACAGCCAAAATACACGTGCCCGCGCCAACCCCTGTCGCAAGACGAATGCATTTTGCGCTCCGATGGCAAGGATCAACGAAAACCCGGTCGCAAATCCGGTCAGTGCGGGCGCGATCAGCACCTATTCGGTGGCTTGCGCCAAGGCCGCAGCCGCCTTGTCATTGGGATAGACAAGCCCTGCTGAAATCACCAGCTTGGCGGCGTCCTCGACGGACATATCCAGAATCATGACGTCGCTCAACGGCAAGAACAGCAAGAACCCCGATGTCGGGTTCGGCGTTGTGGGCAAAAACACCGTCACGACGGGATCGCCGTTTGATAGCTTGGCATCAATTTCACCCTTGGCGTTGGTCGAAACAAAGGCGATGGCCCAGATACCTTTGCGCGGATATTCCACCAGACACGCCTTGTCGAACGACGTATCGCGTTGTGAAAAGACGGTTTCTGCGATTTGCTTGGCCGCATTGTAGATAGACCGCACAACGGGCATCCGGTCCACCATGCGTTCGCCGATACCCAGAAATGACCGCCCGATCAGCCCCTTGCCAATCCATCCGACCAGCATGGTAAACAGCAAAAAGATAACAACACCGATCCCACGGACATTGACCTGGATTTCATCGTCGGGCGCGCGGCCCAACAGGTGGTTTATCAATTCTTCGGGTTGGTACGCTTGCGGCACGAACGGCCAGACCCAACTGTCAATCCAGCCCACGACCGTCCAGATCAGCCAGAACGTCAGGCCAATGGGCGCGACGATAATCAATCCGGCCAAAAAGTTACTGCGCAGCCGCGCGATTATGCCGGGGCGGCCGCGACGTTTGTTATCGTCATGGTCAGGGTCAATCATTTTTGCATCCAACGAAACATACTGGTCGACAACTAGGCACTGCCGGGTCCAGCGGCAAGCAGCGGGAGCGATTGATTGCGTTATTTGACCATAGCGATGGCAATTTGTGCAGCAAGGCGCGCATTGTTGCGCACAAGGGCGATGTTGGCCTGCAACGACCGCCCCTCGGTCAGCTCAAAAATCCGCCCCAGCAGAAACGGCGTCACCGCTTTGGCGTTTATGTTCCGGGTCTCTGCCTCGGCCAGCGCCTGCGCAATGATTGGCGCCAATATGCCTGCGGGGATTTCGGCGTCTCTTGGGATCGGATTGGCAATCAACTGCCCACCTTTCAACCCCATGGCCGTCCTTGTCTGCTGCGCGCGCGCAATATCGGCGGCACTGTCCATCCGCAGCGGGGCGCGCATGTCTGAAACGGCGGACCAAAACGCGGGCAGCATATCCTGACCATAGGCGATGACCGGAACACCCAGCGTTTCAAGCACCTCAAACGTCTTGGACAGATCCAGAATGGCCTTGGCACCGGCGGCCACGACCGTCACAGGCGTTTGCGCCAATTCATGCAGGTCCGCAGAGATATCGAATGTGTTTTCGGCCCCGCGATGCACACCGCCAATCCCCCCCGTGGCAAAGACGTGGATGCCCGCAAGATGTGCGGCAATCATCGTGGCCGCAACGGTTGTGGCCCCGGTGCCCGCAGTCGCGATACATGCGGCAATATCAGCGCGCGACAGCTTGGCCACGTTTTGCGCTTGCCCCAGCGCGTCAAGTTCATCGGCCTCAAGCCCCACATGCAGCACGCCATGCAGCACAGCGACCGTCGCAGGGGTTGCGCCGCTTTCGCGCACGTCGGATTCCACCAGTCGCGCCGTTTCCACATTATGCGGAAAAGGCATTCCGTGGGTGATGATTGTGCTTTCCAGCGCAACAATAGCCGCGCCGCTGTCGCGGGCTTTGGCGACTTCGGCGCTGTAGGTAATGGGGATCATAGTGGCGTTTCTCCGGACACATAGGTGGCTGCAGCATGCAACGCGCGGGTCAGGGCGGCGGCACGGTTGATGCCTTGGGCCTCGGACGCGATATGGGCTGCCATGAACGTATCGCCTGCACCGGTGACACGGGTCACCATCACAGCGGGCGGTGTTTGGGTGATGATGTCGCCTGCGGTGCCCTCGGATGCCGTGTTGCCGCCATCGGTGACCAGCACACGGTGCGCACCGCGCTCGATCAGGGCCGCAGCGGCAACCTGAGAGCCGACAAATACCGTCTGACACAGCAGACCGGCCTCTTCGAGGTTGACATAAAGCGTGGCCGACGGGTGCCCAAGCAACGCCAACAGCCGCTCTGCCTTGCCCGGCGATGCGGGTGCGACGCGCAAATCGGCGGCCCGGAACATGGGGGAATGGGCGATATCCTGCAGCAGATCGACGGTCAGGTTCCCATCAAGCGCGACAGGCCCCGCAAACGGCGTGTCTGCCGTGCCAAGCGCGCCATTGGACAAGGGGCGCAGGATCTTGTTACCGGCGGCCTCAAGCGAATGTGCATCGGCGATGGCGGCGACCAGACCATTTGCCCCTTCGATCGCCATATAAACATCCGTGGGCAGGTCTTCGGAGCGATAGATATGGTCGCAGATCAACCCCATCCGGCGCGCCTCGGCGATCAGTTCATCGCCTTCTGCGTCCCGCCCGATGGTGGTCAACAGGGCCGGGGTCATGCCAAAGCGGCGCAGCGTCATGGCAATATTCATCGCCACGCCGCCGGGCAGGCGGGTAATGCGCCCCGGCACATCAGAACCGACCCGCATATGCGAGGCGGCGCGCCCGATCACATCCCAAAGGACGGACCCGATACAAAGGATATCCGGTGTCTTGCTCATCGCTGCCTTGTGGCCAAACCGCGCGCCAAGGGCAAGCGTTACTCAGGTACCGCGAACGTCAGGTTCGCCCATAGCGTTTCCCAATAGGACCCGGTAAGTTCGGCAAGCGCATCATTCGGTTCACGCAAAACGACGGCATCCACCATGTAGCTATAACCGGGTTGCACCGGAATGCTGGCAATGCCCTGCGCGTCAGTGCGGTATAATTCCACCGTTACATTTCCATCCGCAGCTTTCTGGAACACTTCGACCTGTGTGTCGGCGCGGACATTTTCACGATAGAACAGTTGGACCCGCATGCCATCTGAAAGATCGTCGGTATATGGGTTGGTCAGCGCCACGATCTCGGTCTCCAGACCGACGCGACGGTCGGCACCAATGCTGTTGCCGACCCCAAACAAGGTCTTGGAATACCGCGAATACACCTCCGAAAACCCATCTTCCGGCAGCCCGCGCTCCCTGTGCCGGGTCAGGACATCGCCAAAGTCCTTGTGGTCCACAAAGTTTTGAAATTTTTCCCAGTTTTCATAGCTCACAGTGGCATTCTTGGCTTGATAGGCGGCAATATTCAGCCCTTCGCCGACCGGTGCCTGCTGCAGCGCGGGCATGTCGCCCGGACGCCCTTGCACGCGTGCGGCCGCGTCATCGGCAAATAGCACAAAATTCGCAAACCGTTGTGGCAGATAGGCTAATTTTGACCCTGTAAAGTTCTGACCATTGACAATATCGGCCTCAAGGCTACCGTCCGCCGCGACCTGATAGGCCACGGGCTCAAGCCAAAACTCGTGCGCCGCAACCGGTGCCGCAACAAGACTAAGAATGAGAGACAGTATGCGCATGATTTTATCCTCTTTGATTTCGGCAAAGGTGTCCTTCATCAGGATATTGTCAAGCTTTGTTCTGATTTGGATCACAACCCTGTCAACCGCCACCGCCCACGAGGTACTGCCGTCAATTGCCGACATGACCCAGGAGAATGGCCGCATTGTCTTTGAAATCAGGGCCAATCTCGAAAGCTTTGTTGCAGGGATCAATCTGACCGAAACCGCCGACACCAACGCGGCGCCACAGGCGTCCACCTATGACCAGCTGCGGGGACTTGACGCTGCAGCACTGGAAGACCGGTTTCGCGCCTTCTGGCCTAGGATGGCCGCCGGGATCACATTGACGGCAGATGGCACCACCTTGGTTCCCACACTGGACGCCGTCAGTGTCGGACCCGTCGGAAACCCCGAATTGGTGCGCGCATCAACCATCCGCTTCAGCGCGGCCTTGCCCGACGCGGCCAGCACGGTACTGGTCGGCTGGGCACCCGCATTCGGGGTCTTGGTGATCCGCCAGATGGGGGTCGATGCGCCCTATGATGGCTACCTCGAAGCGGGCGCTCTTAGCGATCCCATTCAACTTGCGGGTGGGGATCAGGCGACAAGCTGGCAATCATTTCTGCGCTACATTCCGGTTGGGTTCGATCACATCGTGCCCAAGGGCCTTGACCATATTTTGTTCGTGCTGGGCCTTTTCTTTCTGTCAACACGGTTGCGCCCGCTTTTGACGCAAGTGTCCCTGTTCACTTTGGCGCATACGATCACGCTGGCACTGGCCGCTTTGGGATACGTATCAATCCCCGGCACCATCGTAGAGCCGCTGATCGCCGCCTCGATCGTGTTTGTCGCCGTCGAAAATATCTACATGAAAGGCCTGAGCCGATCACGACCGTTCGTGGTCTTCGGCTTTGGTCTGTTGCATGGCCTTGGCTTTGCGTCGGTCCTTGGGGAATTCGGGCTGCCCGAAGGTTCATTTATCCCGGCTTTGATCGGTTTCAACGTGGGTGTCGAAATTGGCCAGCTTGCGGTGATCACCGTGATGTTTCTATGCGTCTGGCAGGCGGTCCGGGTGGACCGTGGCCGCAACGAAGCGGGGCAGGGGCTGGGCTTGTATGCGGCCTTGCTGGTTGGGGCGGTCGTGCTGATCGCGGTGGACCCGGCGCAACTGGCGTTCGTGTTGGACACACCGGTCTGGCTTTTTGCCGGGCCGCTGGCTGCGGTGTTCGCCCTGTGCACGGCGTCGATCCTGTTTCGCGACCAGCAAGAGGCGTTCCGACGGATCGTCGCAATCCCCGCGTCCTCGGCGATTGCCCTTGTCGGGACCTATTGGTTTGTTGAAAGGGTGTTTTTGTAACGCTCTGGGTTCGATGCGCGGTCGCATCGAACCCATTTTGCCTGATCCAGTGACCTACTGAACCGTCACGCCTTCGACATCAAAACCGTCGGCAATGTCAGAACTGACGACCGTCAGCGTGCCAACCCCGTCATCGTCCTGCACCACCTCGACCCCGGTGTCGTCGCTGTCATCGTTGTTGGCGGTTGTGACGTTGGTGATCGTCACGGCTACATCTCCGGCATCTTCCTCTTCAAAGACCATACCCTTGCCGCCGTTAGCGCGCGCACCGGAATGGTCGATAATCCCAGTCACATCGCCCGCACCGTACTCGGACATCTTAAAGCCGTCGTCGGTGTTTTCTTCTGCCGATGTCGCCACGAACGACACATGAATATCGCCCGCACCTTCCTCGTCAAAGTCGATACCTTCATCCAGATTGCCCGCGACGCGCGCACCCAGCATGGTCGCGATCAATGATCCGTCACCAGCTTCGTCCAGATCAATCCCGTCATCCAGATCCAGACCAAAGGCATATTCCGCGACAAAACCGCTGTCATAAAAATCGACTTCACGTTCAATACATGCGTTGTCAGGCGCATCTGTGATGGGGCCGGGGATGGCATCGGCGGCTGTTGTGCCATCATCAAACGCGGCCTCTGCCTGATCCGGCAGGAACGCCCCCAGGACCGACGGATCGCAATAATTGCCATTGGCCGAGAAGACAGAGTCGACGACCAGCACCGTGATATCGCCCGCGTCACCTTCATCCAACTCGACGCCATCCGCGCCGACACCATGGAACGTCGATCCGATGGCGGTGAACGTGATGCTGCCGGGGCCGCGTTCATCAGCGCGCAATCCGTCGGCATCAAAACGACCATAGCCAACGCCATCAATAGTCAGGTTTGTCGCATTGATCACAAGCGACGCAGGCGACCCATCGCCACCACCACCCGCACCGCCGCCACAGGCATCAGCAAGCGAACAATCCGAGATGTGCACACCATGCCCCGCCACATTTTTGACGGTCACATCGGTCAGGTTCAGATGGATGGGGCCGATTGCGTCGATAGGGACACCGATAAACAAACCTTTGCCCGCCGGACCATCCAGATCGCCCCGGTTGTTGATGTCAAAGCCGCCGGGCCCAACCAACGTCAGGCCGGTCAGCGTCAAATCCGCGCCGTTGGGCACCGCTATCAATGTCACATTGTTGCCTGTCATGATCATCTGGCCGGTGCCGACAATGGAAAGCGAGGCGCTGCCTTCGTAGCTGAGAGTGGTTTCGATCGCAACAGGGGTGCCGGCGGCCAGCAATATCTGGCTGGGTGTTTCTGACACGGCCGCCGTTGCCAATGCCGCGCGCAGGCTGCCGGGGCCGCTGTCTGCCGCTGATGTCACGATGATGGTTTCAACCGGCTGTGCCGCAGCAAGACCCGCTGTCAAAAGCATTATGGCCGTTGCCGTCAGTAGGTGCGATTTCATGAATGCGTATCCTTCGATATTGGGTAAGTCTGTCTCGTTTGCCATCTATCATCACCAACGTAACAGTATAAAATCACCCGGTTTGACGCCCATCGGACAGATCCACGCTTGCGCTTTGGCGCGATAGCATCTAATGGGCAGTCACTTAATCCCGCAGGCGGGGGCGGGTCGGCTGGGGAGAAATCCCAAACGATCCACCGGTTGGGCAAATGCCTAATCCCCCGCTGAGGCTGAAACCGGAAAAGGAAAACGACATGGCTCTTCCCGAGTTCTCCATGCGCCAGCTGCTTGAGGCAGGCGTACACTTTGGTCACCAGACCGCCCGCTGGAACCCCAAGATGGGTCAATACATCTACGGTTCGCGCAACGGCATCCACATCATGGACCTGACACAGACCGTTCCAATGTTGGATCAGGCGCTGCAAGTCATCCGTGACACCGTCGCCAAAGGCGGCCGCATCTTGTTCGTCGGCACCAAGCGTCAGGCGCAAAAGCCGATCATGGACGCCGCCGAGAAATCCGCACAGTTCTACATGAACCACCGCTGGCTCGGTGGCACGCTGACCAACTGGCAGACTGTTTCGCTGTCGATCAATCGGCTCAAGCAAATCGACGAAGCCTCCGCAAATGGCTTTGCCGGCCTGACCAAGAAAGAGCGTCTTGGCATGGAGCGTGAGCAGGGCAAACTGCAGGCATCCCTTGGCGGTATCCGCGAAATGGGCGGCGTGCCTGACCTGATCTTTATCATTGACGTCAACAAGGAAGATTTGGCCATCGCAGAAGCCCGCAAACTGGGTATTCCTGTTGTTGCCGTTGTTGATACCAACTGTTCGCCTGCCGGCGTTGACTATGTCATCCCGGGCAACGACGACGCGGCACGCGCCATCGCACTTTATACCGATCTGGCTGCACGTGCAGCCCTTGACGGTATGCAGGCTCAATTGGGCGCCGCTGGCGTTGACATGGGCGCGATGGAAAACCTCGCCGAAGAATACGTCGCCGAAGAAGCTGCAGCCGCAGCCTCGTCTTAAGCGTCACAAAATAGTCGGGCAGGGGGCCTATGTTCCCGCCCGCAGACATTCAAATCCGCTAAGGAGAAGTAACATGGCAATCACCGCTGCAATGGTGAAAGATCTGCGCGACAGCACGGGCGCAGGCATGATGGACGCCAAGAAGGCGCTGACGGAAACAGATGGCGATATGCAAGCCGCTGTTGACTGGCTGCGCACCAAAGGTCTGGCGAAAGCCGCCAAGAAATCTGGCCGCACGGCTGCAGAAGGTCTTGTGGCTGTCGCTGTTCGCGATGGCAAAGGGATCGCTGTCGAAGTGAACTCTGAAACCGACTTTGTCAGCAAGAACGCTGACTTCCAGAAAATGGTTTCCGGGATCGCCGAAGCGGCGTTGGGCGTATCGGACATTGATGCACTCAAAGCGGCTGACATGGGCGGCAAAACCGTCGAGCAGACAGTCGTCGACGCCGTCGCGGTGATCGGTGAAAACATGTCCGTGCGCCGTATGGCCGTGCTGGAAGGTGACAACGTGGTCAACTATGTCCACAACGCTGCTGCACCCGGCATGGGCAACATCGGCGTGCTGGTTGCAATGACCGGCGACAACGAGGCATTCGGTCGTCAGGTCGCGATGCATATCGCCGCTGCGAACCCCGCATCGCTGTCAGAGGCCGATCTTGACCCGGCCGTGGTCGAGAAGGAAAAGCAGGTCCAGATGGACATCGCCCGCGAGTCTGGCAAGCCTGAAGCCGTGATCGAAAAGATGATCGTTGGCCGTATGAAAAAATACATGGCCGAAGTGACGCTGCTGAACCAGCAGTTCGTCGTGAACCCGGATATGACCGTTGCGGACGCCGCAAAAGAAGCTGGCGTTGAGATCACAGGCTACGCACGTCTGGAAGTCGGCGAAGGCATCGAAAAAGTCGAAGAAGACTTTGCCGCAGAAGTCGCCAAGCTGAACGCCTAAGCACTGTACAACGGCACCGTTACAAACGAACGGCCCGCGGGACATACCCGACGGGCCGTTTTTCATGTGCCGCACACGACAACAAAGATTCAGGGGATGTGTCCGAAGACCATGGGTTTGGATCGGCATCAATAAGACGCATAATCAGTATTATGTAATATAAATACCTAACTACATTTGAGCACTTCGTGATGTAACGCACTGATAGTACGTTAACATTCCGAATTTATTCATGTGCTGCACGCAGATGTGCCAGCATTGAACTGCTCCAATTCCATTTCTTCGCAAATGATGTCGTCCTGCGCCAGCGCGGCAGCGACGGCTTGCTCGGTTGCGCTCGGACCAGTGTGATCGGTGCCACCCGTCTGATCTGCGCCGACCCCAAGCCCGTCAAAAAAGTGCTGCATAACATAGTTGACGGCATCAGGTCGGACAGATCGCCGATCAGGCGCAAACATGTCGCGGGACAAACCCGGATGTGTCACCAACTCGTATGACGGGAAATAATCGACGTCATCGTGAAGATCGCAGAACGCACCGGCAGCGGCCCGCAGGATCGACTTCGATCCAACCGTCGACGTCAAAACATGGGTGCGCGGCACAGCCGTCGCAGCAAGCGGCATGGGCGATACGGTCAGCAGCATCCGGATATCGGGATTGATCCGCCGCAACAATGTCCGCACGTCGTGCAGCAGTTCCATCACGTCGGGATACCCAAGGTTGCGAAAACCATGATCCTCAGACGCAAAGCTGCCCGCGATCGTGCCCGGACAACTCGAATAGACCAGACCGCTGGCGCGATTATACCAGCATTCGGTCAGCCCAAGCGTAAAGACAAAGACAGACGCGTCTTTGACACCATTGCGGATCGCAGCAAAGGTGGCATCGCGCGCATCGCATAACTCTTGTTCGGTTTCAAAGCCGCCGGGTTCGATCTGCGGGCGCAGCGGGTCGTAAAACACCCCCTCCTCCGCCCATATTTCACGGTCCTGCGCTGCGGGGTCCAATGCCCAGGTCAGCCATGATTTCAAGACGTCGGGCGTATAGATATTGCCCACGCGGAACGAAAACACTCCAAAGTGGAATTCCTTTTGCAGCGCCGCACTTAACCCGAATGGCGCTGGTTCTGCATTGTGCCATGCAAACCCCGCAGCGCTCAGCGCGCGCCCGATGTGTTGGGCAAAGCACGATCCAACGGTCAGGATCTTTTCATCGCGCGTAATTTCATAGGCCGGCGTCCATAAATCCGCCAATGTCGCTTGCGATGTTGCCGCGCGTGCGACGGACGTCTGCCAGTAGCTTGATCGCGGTAGCCGGGTGTACGGGGTGTTATTGGTCATATGCACACTTTTTAGATTATCCGTTGTCTGATACCAAATGACATGGTTCAAGGACAGCGTAACTAACAAGTCATATTTTGCGCAAAATCTGTTTTGCCGAACAACTCAGAGATGCTAGAGGATACGCATGACACGCTCGATCTTGATCCTGAACGGCCCTAATCTGAACCTGCTTGGCACACGCCAACCAGAGGTCTATGGCCCCACGACGCTGCAAGACATCCAAGACATGTGCAGCGCAAAGGCGGCACAGCTTGGTATCAGCATGGTATTTCGGCAAAGCAATCATGAAGGCGAACTGGTGGATGCGCTGCACGCGGCGCGCGGCACCCATGCCGGTGTGATCCTGAACGCCGGCGCCTATACGCATACCTCGGTCGCGCTGATGGATGCGATATCGTCGATCATGCTGCCGGTGATCGAACTGCACCTGTCAAACATCCACGCCCGCGAGGCGTTTCGCCACAAATCCTATATCGCGCCTGTGGCCATTGGCCAGATTTGCGGCTTTGGCGCTGCGGGGTATCCTTTGGCGATGGATGCACTTGTTTCCTATCTGGGCGACGCGGAATGACCGATTTCGTGCAGCAGCTTGAAAAACTGACAAACGCCCGCACCGTCGAGGAGTTGTGGAACATCCACACCACCCAGATGGTCGCATACGGCTTTGACCGGCTGATGTATGGTTTTACCCGCTATCGCACCTCCAGTTCGCTGGGCGACCCACAGGATTGGGTCCTGCTATCGACGCAAAGCCCGGAATACATGAAGGCCTTCTTCGACGAAGGCCTGTATTACCACGCGCCGATGTTGAAATGGGCCTTGGCCAACAATGGCGCCTGCAGCTGGCGCTGGATGATGGACATGAGCCGGATTGATAACCTCACCGCCAGTGAACAGCGCGTGATGGAATTCAACCGACGCATGGACGTCACGGCTGGCTATACCATCAGTTTCCGTTCCATTTCGGAACGTACCAAAGGCGCAATCGCGCTGACCGCACGGCCCGGCATCAGCCAGGATGCCGTCGAACAGACCTGGGCGCGCCACGGTGATGCGATTATCGTGATGAACAACGTCATGCACCTCAAACTGCTGACCCTGCCCTATTCTGGCGAACGGCACCTGACCAAACGCCAGCGCGAGGTGCTGCAATGGGTCGGTGACGGCAAGACGACGCAGGATATTGCAGTCTTGTTGGGATTGACGCCCGCGACGGTGGAAAAACATCTGCGTCTGGCGCGTGATGCGCTGGATGTGGAAACCACCGCACAGGCCGTGCTCAAGGCCGCGTTCTACAACCAGATGTTTATCATCGACGCCGAAGCCTGACGCCGGCTTGTCGCGTTTGCCCCAAGGGCACAGATCACAACCCAGCGCAGGGTCAGGTTTCCCTGACTTTCTTAACGCTACGTAACTTGCCACAGTGGCGGTGTTCCGTGAGTGGTGGCCTTAGGCCTGGGAACAGCGGGTCAGACCCCTTGCGATTTCAAGGCTCTGTGATCTGTGCCGGGCAACCGGACGCTGGCGCCCTGGGTTTGCCCTGTGGCGTCGGCAACCCTGACGCGTGTTTGTTCCGGTCCCGTCGGACAAGCACGATTATCGTCGCGGCACCGCATTTCTCCCGAGTGCGGTGCCGCATTTTATAGCGCGTCGCCTCATCAAAAATAATTTAGCCGCAGCACAATATTTCCGATCTTCATAGATACAGATAACTTTCAACATATTTTTAAGGCGATGCGCTGCCTTCTGCCGATATAGGCACGCAATCGCCATCGCCGTTGGCGTTTGTCTGTGCGGTTTGACACCAACACAATGCTTGCAAAGCGGTTTGGAATTGTGTTTGGGTGACGCTGGGACAACCATTTTTCCGAGTGTAACTTTTGCTGTCCATGGATGCGTTGTGTCGCAAGCCGCCATATTATTCGGCCCATCAAAGGGGGGGGACGTTGTCCGCTCACACCGTCAACTTACATGGCCTTAATCGCAGGTCCGCTGGCTTGAATGCGTGGTCGCTTTGATCGACCAGGCAATGACAGTGACTGTAGACCGATTAAATGGTTTTTTGGGTGGGCAGTTCTCCGTACCTGAAGATATTGTCGTTTTGTCGCCGTTGACCGATGCCGAAGGCAAGCCTGCAGATGCGGCCCGCAACCGTCTTGCATTTTTCATTACCAATATCACCGAAGATACCGTGCCCAGACGCGGGCACGCGCGCGGCGGTGCCTTTGGCGGGCTATCGGGCGAACAAGATCCGGTGCATTTGGATATCTACGCAATGCTGGCGGCGTCATATGATGCCAACATCTATGCCGAGGGCCTCAAGATGCTGTCCGCAGCCTTGATGTATTTCCAGACGTTCCCTGTTCTGACGCCGCAAAACACCCCCGAGATGCCCAACGGCATTCAGCAGCTCTCGTTTGAGATCAGCAACCTCAAGCCCGAAGAAATGGGTCAGATGTGGGGCAATTTCGGTGGCCGCTATGTGCCTTCGGTCATGTTCAAAATCCGATCCGTCAGCCTTGTGTCCGGTGCGATCAAGTCGATCATTCCAACCATTCGCAAGCCAAGCGCCTCTGCCAATCCCGACCGTGGGAGGGGCAGATGAGCTATCACGTCGCGCTATCTCTCAAGATTTTCCATGCGTTTTGGGGCAACGAAACACCCCCTTTGCGCATCGTGCCGCATGATCCGCGCGGGTTTTCCCGGCTTGACCTGCTGGCGAAACCCGGCGCGGCCAGCCTTGATATCGTCGCTGAAACGGCAAAACTGACCGATCCCGTGATCGTGTCGTTTGACGTGATTGCCAATGATCCAAATATCGCCGCACTGACCGCGGGCTTTGATTGGGCCTCCCTGCCCCGGATTGATCTGACCGCAGACACTGATGATGTCGACGGTATAGTCACGGCATATGCCGCGCCGGTTGCCGACAGGCGGATGCCGGGTGATCCGTTGATGCGCATTGACCTTGCAATCCCGGCCACAGGTCTGCGCCGCGTGACCCTGCGCTGCGACGCACCTGCTGCTCTCTGGGCGTATCACATCACCGGAAAACGCGCCGTCGGGCCGCTGCAGATTGTCGATGCCGCCAAAGCCGTCGCTTTCGAAGACCTCGGTGAAACCGCGTTGCCTGATGGCACCCCCGCGCGTGTTCTGCGATCAACCGCGCCGATTGCGCTGCGCTATCGGTCTGCGATGCGTTTCGCCTTGGAAGAGACACAAGATCCACCTTTTGACCCAATTACCCTGATCCCGGTCCTGCCCGTGGCTGGTATCAACTTGCGTCCGGCCCCGGATATGGCCGCCGCAGCTTCACTTCAATCCGACATTTTCGTCAGCCTATGGTAAAGGAGAATTTCCCATGGTCATGAAGACCCCCGGCGTTTACATCGTCGAAAAAAGCGCATTTCCGAATTCGGTGGTGCAAGTGGCCACAGCGGTGCCAGCATTTATCGGCTACACGCAAAAGGCGCTGAACGGCAACGTATCGCTTGATATGACGCCAAAGCGGATCACCTCAATGGGTGAATTCGTCAACTTCTTCGGCGGCCCACCAGAGCCGATGTTCGACATCGTCGATGTCAAAGCCCCCGAAGGCCCGCTGCCTTTATCCGCCGAAGGCGTCGGCAAGGTTGATCCGCTGCCGCGCGCGATCTTCACGACCAAAGGCCCGCTTGGCATGGTCAAACACGAACTCAAGCAAGTGACCCCCGCCTTCGCGCTCTATGGTGCGATGAAGCTGTTTTTCGAAAACGGCGGCGGCCCCTGCTTTATCGTTTCGATTGGTGAATACACCGTCGACGTCGAAGGCTCCGACACAGGTGCCCAGGAAGACAACGTCATCGACGCCAACAAGATGAAGGCCGCCATTGACGCGCTCAAGAAAGAATCCGAGCCGACGATGGTCGTCATCCCCGAGGCGACCCGTCTGTCGCGTCAGGATTGCGTATCGGTTCAGCAAAAGATGTTGGCGCACTGCGGCCTTGAGATGCGCAACCGCTTTGCCATCCTTGATATCTTTGCCGGTCACCTCGAACAGGACGGCCCCCTTGGCAAACCCGTCGAGGCATTCCGCAGCGATATCGGCATCAACCAGCTTGATTTCGGCGCGGCCTACTATCCTTGGGTGAATACTTCGGTCTTTGGTGTGCGCGACTACACCTTTGAAAACATCATCCCAGCGGCCCGCCAGAAGCTGATCAAGCTCCTGAAAATGAGCGTCCCAGGCGACAAGGAACTCGCCCGCGAGATCGAGCGTACCAGTGCCCCTGCCCTGACCGGCGACTTCACCCTGTCCCTGACAAAGGGTCTGACCGCACCGATCACCAAGGCCGATATCAACGCCGAGGATGACGACAGCGGCGATGACAAACTGACCTACACCGTCATTGGCGACGCATCCAAAATGGGCGGCAAGCTGGTCAAGACAGCGGCCCCCGACACAGCCGTCACCAGCTTTACCCAAGAAGAACTGGAAAGCGGCGCCGTCAGCTTTACCCACGATGGCTCAACCGCCGAGGGCAAGTTTTCGGTCGTCGTGACCGATGAAAACGGGATTGCCACAGATGCCCGCGACATCAAGGTCGAAATCGTCGGTGGCCTGCTTGATTTCTCAGCCATCAAAGACAAGCCGGTTGTCGAAATTGATGTGGCAGCCGACAACGAAGGTGCCGATCCCGAAAGCATCGTGCTGCGCGACGCCACCAGCGATGACGGCAAGACCAAAGAGGTCGCCAACGTCGGTGTCTGGACCGCAGCCGCCGGCAAGGTGACATTCACCCCGGACGAGGCCTTTGTCGGCCCCGAAGCCAAGGTCGCCTATACGATGACCAAGGATGACACCGCATTGCCATTCGCAAATCTGCGGGTTCTGGTTGAAAACAGCCCGCTGGCCGTGATCAAGACGGACGGCCCGTCACCTGCGACCATCGACAAGACACTGCGCGCGATCGTGCCGCTCTATAACGACGTGATCGGTGCGATGACCAAGCGGCTGAACTCCATGCCGCCATCGTCGGCAATGGCTGGCCTTTACACAATGGTCGATGGCACCCGTGGTGTCTGGAAAGCCCCCGCAAACGTCAGCGTTGGGTCGGTCACATCGCCAATGGTGAACATCAACCACGAAGAGCAGGAAAACCTCAACGTCTCGACAACCGGCAAGTCAATCAACGCGATCCGGCCGTTTGTGGGCGAAGGCACCTTGGTCTGGGGCGCGCGTACGCTCGACGGCAACAGCCTTGATTGGCGCTATATCAACGTGCGCCGCACGATGATCATGATCGAGGAATCGATCAGGCTCGCCTCCAAAGCCTATGTATTCGAACCCAACACAGCCAATACATGGGTGACGATGCGGTCGATGATCGAAAACTTCCTGACCGGTATCTGGAAACAGGGCGGTTTGGCCGGGGCAATCCCCAGCGATGCGTTCAGCGTCCACGTCGGTCTGGGCGAGACGATGACAGCCGTCGATATCCTCGAAGGTATCTTGCGGATCACCGTTCTGGTCGCTGTCGTGCGGCCTGCGGAATTCATCGAAATCACGTTCCAGCAGCAAATGCAGAAATCATAAGAGTTCTAGAAAGGATTTAAAAAATGGCAGATGACGGTTCCGCCCAAACACAGGCGATCTGGCCCCTCCCAAAGTTCCACTTCCAAGTGAAGTGGGACGACACCGAGCTGGCGTTTCAAGAGGTTTCAGGCCTCGATATTGAAACCCAGCCTATCGAATATCGCGCAGGCAACAGCCCGGTGTTTTCGACGATCAAAATGCCGGGCATGATCAAATCCGGCAACATCACCATGAAAAAAGGTGTGTTCGTCAAGGATAACGCGATCTGGGATTGGTTCAACGAGATCAAGATGAACACGATCACGCGCAAAGCGTTGACCATTTCATTGCTTGACGAATCCCATGCCCCGACGATGGTCTGGAAAGTGCAAAACGCATTTCCGGTCAAAGTGACGGGAACTGATCTGAAGGCCGAAGGTAACGAGGTCGCCGTGGAAAGCATTGAGATCGCGCACGAAGGCTTCGTGATCGAGAACGCATAAGATCCATGGACCTTTTTACGCCACCAACGGCGTTTCACTTTAACGTCGTATTTCTGGGAATGGTGCCGCCAATCCCAGATATGGCCTTTCAGGAAGTCAGCGGTTTGGAGACGGAACTGTCCACTGAACCGCTGCAAGAAGGGGGCGAAAACCGGTTTGTGCATAATCTGCCCAAACAGGTCAAGCACCCCAACCTGAAGCTAAAACGCGCGATGACGACAATGGCGAGCGGCTTGGTCTACTGGTGTAAAACCACCCTCGAGGGTGGTTTTGCCGAACCGATCAAGCCGCGCGACATGGTCGTGTCATTGCTCAATGACTGGCACCTGCCGGTCGCAACCTGGTCGATCACCAATGCCTACCCGGTCAAATGGACCGTCGGCAACTTTGACGCGATGAAAAACGAACTGGCCGTTGAAATGATCGAACTGAGCTATCTGAGCGTGGAAAGGAAGCAGTAACATGGCGATTGAAATCGGCAGCCTTGTGGTGCGCGGGTCCTTCGGGCAACCGGCCCGTGACCCAGATACGCTGACCCACGATCAGGTGCGGGTCATGATAGACCGCGTTCGCCGCGACTTCCGCGATGCGCTCAAAACACAGATTGCCGCCGCCGAACAGCGGATCAAGGAAGGCTAAGCGGTCATGACCAAGCTGACCATCACCCGCTGCGAAACCAGCACCGATCAGATTTCGCCAATGTCCGGCGACGCCAATATTTTCACGACCACGATCAATCCGTCGTCGTACAACCGCAAATACGGCACCAAATTTTCCGGCACCGGAGACGAACAGGACACCGCCATCGGCAAAGCCGCGCCCGTGGCCAAATTTGCCCGTTCCGAGCCGGAAAAAGTGTCGTTCAGCCTGACGCTGGATGGCACCGGTGTCGTACCCGATGCAGCCGACACGACGGTCGCAGAACAAATCGCAAAGCTGCGCAGCATTGCCTACGCCTATTCGGGCGAAGAACACGAACCCGACGCGGTCCAGGTTGACTGGGGCGATGAGCTGTCCGCGTTTCAGGCCCGTTTGACCAGTCTGGAAATCGACTATTCGCTGTTCGACCCCGACGGCGCGCCCCTGCGGGCCACGATGAAGCTGGAATTCATCGAAGCCCTGACCGAGGCGCAGGTTGCGCTCGAGGCGAACAATCAATCGCCTGACCTGACCCATATCGTCCGCGTCCGCGAGGGGGACACCCTGCCCCTGCTGTGCGAACGCATCTACAAAGACGTGTCGAAATATCTGGAAATTGCCCGCTTCAATGATCTGGACAGTTTCCGCAGCCTGACGCCGGACACGCTTTTGCGTTTCCCGCCAATGAGATAGCACAATGGCCGTGTCCCCCATCACCGACAGTGACGGCCCCCTTGGCGTCGTGATCAAGGCCGCAGGTGCGGCCATCGCAGATGACATCGCAGTCATGGCAGTCCGCGTGACCAGTGATCTGAACCGGATTCCGCAGGCCACAGTCACAATTGCGGACGGCTCGGTCGCCACCAATGAATTCCCGCTGCTCGACGGCGATGATTTCAAGATCGGCACCGAGATCGAAATCGCCGCCTTTTTCGGCGATGGCGAAGCCCAGACCCTGTTCAAGGGCGTGATCGTCGGCACCGGCCTGCGCCTTACTGCGGGCGGTGGCCAGCTCGAACTAACCTGCCGGGACAAGGCGATCCAACTGACGGACGTGCGCCGCACGACAAGCGCCGTGCAGGTCACAGATTCCGATGTGATGACTCAGGTCATTGGCGATGCTGGCCTGACCGCTGACGTTGCGGCGACAACGGGTGCGGCCGCTGATGTGGTGCAATATGATTGCACCGACTGGGATTTCCTGCGGATGCTGGCCGACCGCAACGGCCACGTGATCGCGGTCGAGGATGGCACCGTGAAGACGGCAGAACCTGATCCGACGCTCGCCGCGACCATGACGTTGACACTTGGCACGGACATATTGGAATTTGATGCCCGCGTCGATGCCGTCTCGCTTGTTGCCAGTGCCACGGTCACCGGCTGGGACCCCGCTGCACAGGCGGTGACCGCCGAAACCGCAACCGTCAGCAACACTGGCCAATGGGGCAATGCGACGTTCACCGAACTGACAGGTGCCACCGGTGATCGGGTCCACAACGCAACGACCCCCTATGCCGCAGGCCAGGTTGATCTGGCCGTTGTCGCGGCGGCGCGCGCGCTGCGCCCCCCACTGGGTGCAATTTCCGGCACCTGCATGTATCCTGGATCGACCCTTGCCGTGATTGGCGGCACCGTTGAACTGGTCGGACTTGGCGACCGGATGGGCGGCACGGCTTTCGTGTCGGGCATTGATCATCATATCAGCGCCGGTGTCTGGACGACGACCGCGCGCATGGGTCTGCCTGTGGGCTGGCGCAGTGACAGTTTCGGCGTGCCCGGACCCGCTGCCGGCGGTCTCGCAACGCCCGTGCAGGGCCTGCATGTGGCAACGGTTCTGGCCATCGTCGACAGCGGCGGCACCAATCCGTTCAATGACGCGACGATGATCCAGATCAGCCTGCCACTGATCGGCGAAACACCTGCCGAACTTTGGGCGCGCTACGCACAGCCCTATGCCAGCGGCGGCGCGGGTATCCAGTTTTTGCCAGAAATCGGCGACGAGGTTGTCGTCGGTTTCCTGTCGGCAGATCCCGGTGCCCCGGTCATCCTTGGGTCGATGCACAGCGGTAGCTTGGCGCGCACCAACGCCGCCACCGAAGAAAACGAGCTGAAAACGATCACGACAAAATCCGGCATCCATATCACCTTTGATGATGACAAGATCATCCTGACCGCCGAAACACCCGCCGGGCAATCCATCGTGATTGACGATGACGGCAGCACGATCACGCTGACCGATGTGACCGGAAATACCATCACCATGAGCGATAGCGGCATCGCATTGTCGGCCCAAGGGACGCTTGATCTGACAGCCACAGGCAATATCACGATTGCCAGCGATCAAGATGTCGAAATCACGGGCCTGAACGTCAGCGCCACCGCCGATGCCGAACTCAGCGCCAAAGGCAGCGCCTCTGCCAGCTTCAGCTCTTCGGGCCAAACCAAGATCGAAGGCTCGATCGTCATGATCAACTAGAAATGGATCGCATATGCCACCCGCCGCACGTTTGACAGACATGCATACCTGCCCCTCCGCCACCGGGCCGGTGCCACATGTTGGCGGCCCCATCGTTGGGCCGGGCGAAGCAACGGTGCTGATCGGCAAAATGCCGGCTGCGGTGGCCGGCGACAACTGCGTCTGCGTCGGCCCGCCGGCGACGATTGCCAAAGGATCGGCCACCGTGATGATCGGCGGCAAACCGGCCGCACGGATGGGCGACAGCACGGCACATGGCGGCAGCATTGTCGCAGGTCTGCCCACCGTGATGATCGGAGGCTGACGATGGCACAGGACCACCCCGGTTTTCTTGGCCGTGGCTGGGCGTTTCCGCCCGCCTTTGATGAATTTACCGGCGGTGCGGTGCTGGTCGAGGCCGAGGAGGATATCAACCAAAGCCTGCGTATCCTTTTTGAAACCCGGCCGGGTGAACGGGTCATGCATCCGACCTACGGCTGCCGGATTCACGACTACATCTTTGAACCGATGAACGCGCCCACGATGCGCGCCATGGAAGCGGCGATTGCGCGCGCGATCTTGTTCTTTGAACCGCGCATCACGGTCCAGCAAATCAAGGTGCATGTGGCCGACGCCGCTAATGGCCGCCTGCAAATCCGGATCATCTACACCGTGCGCCAGACCAATTCGCGCAGCAACGTCGTGTTCCCGTTCTACATTCACGAAGGCACGCTGATCTCGAGCGCCCCACAAGCCGAGGCCGGATAATGGGCCGGATCGCATCTTTGACCAGCACCACAGTGGCCGCCCTCCTGCTGGGCAGTTGCGCGGTTTGGGATGCCGCAAAAACCAAGGTTGAAAACATTCAGGAACTCCCCGCCGTCGAGGTGATCGGCCTTGGCGTGAATGAACCCTGCGCTGTGGATCGTTCAGGTGCGCGCCGCCTGTCTGGGGCGTACCTGCGGACAGTTGCCGGATCTCTGGGCGGTATGACATTCGCGGTAACCGGCAAGGCGAACAAACCATCCACAGCCCCGCTGCCCCGGAACATGGCGATTGACGACAGGGTGCTGCGCAGTCTTGGCGCGGACGACGAGGGTCAACTGACCGGCTGGCGCCAATCCGTCGCTGCGCCGATTGCGGCCCTCAATACCCGGACCACATTGCCACTCGCCTATAATCTCAGCTATCGTGCGGCGGGCACGGATTATACCGGACCGCTGGTCGTGGGTATTCCGCCCTTGCAAGATAACGTGCCGCTCTTGGGGCAGGCCAGCCACAGCGGCGCGGTCGCCATCACCTATACCACGGTCGGCGATGATGGCAGCACAGCGATCAGCACCGCCATCGGCAGCTTCACCATGCTGGTCGGATACGGGTCAGGCCGTGCCACGTTCCGAGCCGGTGATTTCACCGTAACGGACGGCGCCGCCCTGCCCTTTGCGCGCCTGCGCTGGACCCGGCTGGGCCTGTGCGGCGCCCGGCTCGTCAGCAGCGGTCAGGGCGTGGCCAGCCTTTATGACGCGGATGAACGGCGCGTACCGACGCTGGGCCCGAATGCGGACCCCACTGCGGGCGTTTTGCTGTTTGATGCCAGCCAGTTCGCCGCAAGCGACACCACCGATGCGCCATCGGACGTGGGTGGCGTCTTTGCCATTCAGGGCGATGCGACCAGCCTGACAGGTGTATTCTTGTCACGCCCGCCACCATGACATAAGGCACAGACCATAAGCCTTTGCCACATTTACGATTTCAACTGCGAAACTAACCCTTGAAAGCAACCGTGCCCCAAGATTGGTCCACCATAAAAGTCACGCCAGGTTCGCGCATGGATGACCGGTTGCCAGATGCTCTGGCCCGGACAACACCCAATTTGCGCCCCGATTTACTGGCGGTGTCATTTGTCCGGCTGGCAACGGCCGCACCCGTGCCATGGGCCGATATGTTGCGCGGCGAAGCGGCGCTTGTCGTGGCGCAAATCATCGCCTTCCGGCTTGATGATGAAGTCAGGCGGTTCGATCTGGCCAATGAAAACGGACCCGCCGCCGCCGCCGCCGAAATCAAGAACCTCGCCCAGCAGCTGGACGATTGGCTGACCCGGATCAGGCAGCAATTGCCTGCGGCGTTCAGCGATGTTCTGCGCGCACTTGACCAACAGATGTCCTTGACCGCCCGCACCAAGGTGCTGGCCGATGCCAGCTTGGCCGAACTGACCGGCGTTGTGCGCAGCCGGGGTTTTGTGACCGCCGCAGATGGCAATGCACTGACCCAGGCCCGTGCAATCCGCGCCGGGCTCAGTGCGGCACACCGTCAACTGGTCCATGCGATCACATCCCTGAAACCGGCGGCCCAAATCGCCTTTGATGCGCGCATCAAGGCCGGCACGATTGAGCCTGCCGCAGGCCTGATCCTGGCCGAATTGATCACCGCTGGCGTGGTCGATGCCCGCCTGAACGACTTTACCCAGCGCCACACCGATTTCTATTACCGCGACCTGATCGGCCAGACCCCGCGCGGGGCTGCGCCCGAACGCGCCCTGCTGCATTTACCATCAGGTGCGGTCCCCAAACTGCTGCGCGAAGGGACCGGTATGATTGCGCGTCTCGAGAATGGCAAGAAAGTGCGCTTCGTCACCGAAACCGACGTGCCCATCACCCCCGCACGCATCACGGCAACCGCCGGGCTGACCTATGACACAGACACCCAAGTGTCGCTGTTTTCGACCCTCGGCGCGATCACGGGCGTGCGTGCCGCGTTTGAACCGGCACAATCGCAGCCCCTGAACCGCAGCGTGTTTGTCGCGCCAGCCGCGCCACAGGTCGCCATGGGGTTGGACATCGCATCCGACATGTTCGGCCTATCCGAAGGCCACCGACGGATTGACGTCACCCTGTATATGCAGCGCGCCACGGACCTGCCCGCCGCATCACCGTCGGGCGCGCCGCCACCGGGCAGCGACCCGGACCCCGATATCGCGCTTGAACTGCGCTCTGATCCGACGCTGATCCGCGCCCTTGGCTTCCAAAGCACGTCTGAAGGCATCGCAACCTTGGTAGCGGCGGTTCACGCCAAGGCGATTGAACGCAACTGCGGCCCATCCATGGACCTGATATACGAGGTCATCGCCAGCAAGATCCTGACCGTCTCACCGCTGCGCATCCTGCTTGGCCGGATTATGACGCTGGCGCTGGTCGAGAATCACCCCTGGCCCACCGGCGCCTATTGGGGCGCGCTCGAGGCCCGGATCATCGCCTGCGAACGTGCCCTGACCGGGCAGCGCGATGATGCCCCACCCAAACCGCTGGCCGCCGGGCAGACGCGCGTCGCAGGTGACATCGTCGAGGCGTTTATCCGCGAAAAGTCCAAAGATGGCGAAAAGGGCGCATTTATTTACGCCCCCTCGGACATGTTTGAAAAGCTGCTTGGCGATGCATTCTCGGTCAGCCTCTCCACCGCCGACGGTCCGCTGCCGGCAATGGTCACGCAGGTGATGCCGATCCGCGCGTCGCCTGATGGGCCCAAGTCGCCCGCAGGGTTCACTATCCGCCTGATCTATGGCGCCGACATGCCGCCCATCACAATGCCTGCCGAGGGCACCGGCACGGCACCGGTCTTGGCGCTGCGCTGGAACCAGCAGGCGCGCGTTTGCCCAATCAGCTTTTTTGAACGCTACACGCTGGATGAGATCGGGATCGTGGTAAAAGTCGATGGCCTGCGAACCCTTGCGGGGTTCAGTGACGATGGCGCGGTGGCCCCTGCGCAGGCGTTCCAACCCTTTGGCGCCCGCCCGACCGAAGGTGCGACGTTCACCGTGGCCGCCCCCGAAATGGCCCGCAAGCCGGTCACCGATGTCCGGCTTGACCTGCAATGGGCCGACCTGCCGGATCAGCCGGGTGGCTTTGCGCCACACTACGCGCATTACCCCGAGCAGACCAAAGTGCCCGCGCCGAAACTGACGGTCGATTATCTGTCCGGCGATGGCTGGAAACCAGTGATCGAAACGGCAATCCCAATGATCGACGCCGACCCCTATGACCGCCACCTGTTGCCGCATTGGCATATGGCTGGCCCGGTACAGGGTGGCGGCGTGCCGGCCAGCGGCCACATCCCCGCCAAGCTGCCCAAGTCGCGCGCGCAACTGCGCGCCGGTGCCGTGCGCCTGACCATGACCGGCGCGGGTGACTTCGGGCAGGCGCAGTATCCGCTGGCGCTCATCGAGGCCATGCGCCCGCGCTTCATCCCCCTGCGGCCCCGTCACATCCCCGCAGCCCCCTACATCCCAAAGCTCGACAGCCTGCAACTGGGCTATACCGCCGCCGCGATCATGTCGCTCGAGGCGCCGGACAGCGCGCGACCCGGCGACAAGGTCACCCAGATCACCCCCTTTGGCGCGCGCGAGGCGTTCCCTCACCGCATCCTGCGCAATCTGGGGCTGTTTCCGCCGCGTCTGGGGCTGGGCACGCTTTATATGCAGTTGTCGGGTGCCGGGGCGCTGCGGCAATTGGGCATCTTGTTTGATATCGCCGACAGCGGGCATCTGCGGCTGGTGCCGGCGGCGGTGCCGTTGGTGTGGCATTACCTGACCGGTGATGGCTGGGTCGCATTGCCTGCCACGGCAATTTCATCGGATACGACGGATGGGTTGCTGCGCTCTGGCGTGGTGACGATCGACTTGCCCGATGATGCCGCCACCCCTGACGGTGAAATGCCGGGCGGCGGTGTCTGGGTTGCGGTCTCGGCCCCGTGGCGCGGGTTTGAAACCCATCCGATCCTGACCCATGTGCGCACCAACGGGGTGTGGGCCATCAGTACCCAAACCAACGAGGTCCACGCAGCCGCCGCGCGCGACTGGCGCTTCGAAGTCGCGTCACCGGGCATGTCACCCCCCATCGAGGCCAGCCGCCGCGCACCGCCCCGCCGGTCCGAAGAACGCGGCGATTATCTGGCCCGTGTCAGCGAACGCCTGCGGCACCGCCAGCGTGCGGTCACCCCATATGACGTCGAACGTCTGATCCTCGAAGCATTCCCCGATGTCTGGCGCGTGAAATGCCTGCCACATCTGACCCGCACCAGCCCGCTACCCCAGCCGGGCTGCACGACGGTCGTCGTGGTCCGCCATCCCGCCGCTGCGGACGCACCGCAAGCAGCCATCGGGCAGGAACGTCGGTTTGATGCGGGCACATTGGAAAAGATCCGCGCATTTTTGGGGAAACATGGTCCTGAAAATGCCAGATACGAGGTCGTGAACCCAGCCTTTGACCGGCTGCATGTCCGGGCCGCGATCCGTTTTGCCCCATTCCTCGATGATGGCGCCATCGCCAGCAAATTGCAGCGGCACCTGTCAAGTTTACTGTCGGTCTGGACAGCCACCGATGATCTGTCCCGCTTTGGCTGGTCGCTCAACGTGCCGATGCTGCGCGCGCAGATCGCCGCCCTTGATGACGTGATTGATGTCACCGATTTTTCGGTGCTGCACTTCATTGCCGACGACACCGGTAGTTACCGTCTCTGCGACACCGCGCAATCGGATGCGCGCGGCCCGCTTGGGTCCATCATCCGGCCTTCGCGGCCATGGGCGCTGGCACTATCCACCAGCGATCATTCAATTTCAGCGGTTGAACGCAATCAACCAATCACCCCCACACAAAGCGGCATCGGGCGTCTGCGCATCGGTGACATGCTTATTGTTGGTCAGGAGGGTCGCCCATGACCAAAAAAGATCGTACCACCCTCAAGGCGTTTTTCCGCGATGGCGCCCTGCCCACCGCCGAACATTACCGCGATTTGATTGACAGCGGCGTCAACCAGATCGAGGACGGCTTTTCCAAAACCCCCACCGACGGGCTGCGGCTGACGTCGGTGGGCGGCTCCGTCCGCATGATCAGCCTTTACGAAGGTCTCAGCGCGCAGGACCCCGCATGGATCATCGACCACGGCAAAGACAGCAGCAGCCTGCACTTTAAACGCGGCGCTGAAACGGCGCAAAAACTACCCGGCATCAGCTTTTCACCCGATGGGCGGCTGGGTGTGAAAACCGATACGCCGGAATGGCGGCTGGATGTCGATGGGGTGCAGCGCAGTCGTGGCCGCATCGGTTTTGCCAGCGATGAGATCCCCCACATCCCCGCCGACAGCAAATGGCATGACATCACCGATGAAATGACCGGATGTCAGGCCTTTGACGTGATGGCAGGCGTCGGCGGCGATGAAAACGCCGGGCGCTATTCCATGGTGCATGCCATTGCGATGAATGCCTATCATCCGCGCAACTGGCTGTTGAATATGGTGTTTGGCCGCCGCCGGATCAGGGCGCAGACGGCGATGTACGGCAGCTATGCCGACCGGATCCGCCTGCGCTGGGTCGCCACGCCAAAGCGTCACCATTTCAAATTGCAGATGCGCACCAATGCCGATTTCGGCAAGGACAAGGTGATCCGCTACTACCTGACCCGGTTGTGGTTTGATCCGAAAATGGAAGGGTCGCGCGGGGGCATGCCCCGCGAGGCCGGCCTTTCATGACCAAAGACCTGCCGCCGCCACTGGACTTCAACGCATTGCGTGCCAAAGGCATTGCCGCCGCCCAAGACGCGTCCGGCAAGGTCTGGACCGACTACAACCTGCATGATCCCGGCGTTACCCTGCTGGAACAGACGGTGTTTGCGCTGACCGAAGTGGCGTTTATCGGCGACCACGCGGTGCGCGATCTGCTGACGGATGCGGACAGCGGGTTTTCCCCCGATACCTTGGCGCTGTTTGGGCCTGATACCGTGTTGCAAGGGCGCCCGGTCACGCGCGCCGATCTGGCCAGTTACCTGTCTGATCTGCCCCAGATCGAACGCGTGTTTGTGCGAAATGGCCCCGCTGCGGGCTTGGTCGATCTGATCGTGATCCCCCACGACGCGATTGATCCAGCCGACCGGGCCCTGCGGTCGCAGGCCAGTTGGCGCACCGATCTTATAGCGACCCTGCGCGCCGGTTTCGCTGAAAACCGGCTGCTGACGACGGATATCAACCGCATTGATGTGGCGACCGCGCAACCGGTCCGTCTCTATGGCGAAATCGCAATCGGCCCCTTTGCCGAGGCGGAACGGGTCATCGCCGAAACCATTCATCAGGTGCGTCTGCTGCTCAAGGGGCTACCGCCTGACCTGACCGATATCAACGGTGTGATCGGGGCGACCCGCGCCGATGTGTTCGACAATGTGAACGCGCTATTGCCCACACTTGCCGCAGATGCCAATGACGCCACCCGTTTCGAAGCGATCCTTGCGACCCTGCGCCAGATCGCAGGCGTCGAGGCGATCAGCGGATTCGCAATCGTCACGGCCGACACGGGCCTCCCGGTGTCGCATAAAACACATGGTCCGGAAATTTATCACGACCCAATCATCCCCGGCCCCAATGATCCGATGACGCTGGTGGCGACCCGTGGCGGTACCAAAGTCGTGGCAGATCCCAACACCATCCACGAGGAATTGGGCCGGATCGACGCGGCCCGGATCGCAGGTCAGGGCAACCGCAAAAACGATGACGATTGGGATGTGCTGCGCCCCGGTCGGCACCGCGATACCACGCGCGCGCCGCTTGATATCGCCCTGCCAGAGCCGTATCGCGTCAGCCGCACGGCAGACAAAGCGGGCCGTCAGACCTTGCCGCGCTATCGCAGCATGATGGACACCCATCTTGACAGCATGCGCGCGCCGATTGCCGTTTTACATCAGACATATGGGCTGACCCACGCCATTGATCTGTCCGATCCCGCCGCCGTGCGCCACCGGATCGAAGTGCTGGATTATCTGATCTCGCTTCAGGGTGATGAAATGCCGGTGACGGACCCATCGTATATGCAGGCCTATCGCGGCATCAAAGACCGGCTTGCATGGCAGGTCAACTGGCGCCAGACGTATCTGGCCAATCTGCCATTCTACAATCATTTTGGGGGCACCGGTCACACCAGCTTTGGTTTTGCCGCACGGCTTGCGCATCTGGCAGATATGGCCGTGGGCACGCCCGATGATCTGACCGCCGGTCAGGACGACATGCTGCGTCTGGATGCCACGCTGGCCGTACCGGCCCCCACGCTGGACCCTGCACAGGTCATCTTGCCATCGCGCCCTTTGGATGTGTTCATTGCCCGCACCGATGACGTGCCGGGGCTCAGCTTGCAGAAACTCGCGCTGTCGTGTCCGTGGATCGTGGACCGCACCACAACGCCCGCCCTGCTGCAACAGGCCACCCGCCCCGAGGCCTACAGCCTCGCGCGTAACCGCAAAAGCGACTGGGAGGTCCTGTTTGAACCCGTCGCTGGCGGGCACCTCTATCCTTGCGGCAGCAATCAAAGCCGCGCTCGGGTCGAAGTCTGGGCAAACCGGGTCCGTAAATCCTTTGCCTCCATGAACCAATCCGCCGAACGGCTGTGGCTTATCGAAGATGTGTTGCTGCGCGCCACCAGCACAGACTTCGCGCCGGCAACGGCCACAGTGCTGTTGCCCGACTGGACCGCCCGCACCGCAGACCCCGCCTATCGCAGCTACGTCGAGGATCTGGTGCTGCGGCTGGCACCGGCGCACCTGTACGTCAAACCGCAGTGGCTGGCATGGCATGAAATGGACGCGCTACGCCCTGCAATCGCCGATTGGAAATCGGGCAAGACCGGCGCCGGACCCGCATTGCGCGCTGCGCTGCGTGCAATTGCGGCGGACCAGACAGCATGAGCCAGCCAAACGCCGCCCAGCAGCCCAAAACCGCCGCGCAGCCCAATCGTATCGGCACGTTGGAATTTGCGGTCGATGTGGCGTCGGACGGCGGCATCGGCCAAAGCGAGCTTGCGACGCCAGACAGGCTACTGCTGGCAATCCGTCAGGAATTGCTGGGCGAAATTGATGCCGTCATGGCAGCCGCCGGTCAATCGCACAGCGACCTGACCATCCCAGCGCTGGAACTTGATCTTGGCGCCTTTCCCGATCCCCCCGATTGGGACACCGTGCGCGATGTGCTGCGGCGCGCGCTGCAATCGGCGCTGGCGCCCTACCTTCACCCACGCCCCGCCCCGGCACACATCCCGGCACGCGCACCCCTGACCATGATCGCCCCACAAGCCATTGAAAAGGCGTCAGATATTGCAGCCCTACGTCTGGTGCTGACCGGACACAAAAACCCAACCGAGACGTATTTGCATGCCGCCTTGGGCCGACTGCAGCCAGAGGCGCTGCAGGCTCTCTTGCAAAAGCTCGCGTATCTTGAACAGATACCACAGCAGGCTGCAAACGGTCGCAGCCACGCAGCCAACGACGACACCGCCGGCCCCGCGCAAGCCACGCCGCTGACAGCCACGCTGCGGCGACAGCTCGTGCAGGCGTTGCAATCAGACGATCCCGTGCCGCCTGAACCCGCCGCCGTCGTCCGGACCACCGATGCACCGCCCGCCGATACATGGCAAAACGCCGCCTTTGCCAACCTCGGCCACCTTGCGGGCGTCACGCTCACGGCCACCCATCTGCAGCGCCTGATCCCGACCGGTAAAAGCCCCGCCAACGGGCCACGCCCTGACGCCGCCGCATTGCGCGTCTGGGTTGCCGGTCGACATGCGCGCGCCGAGGTCATCGTCGCCGCCCTCTCAGACCCGCAGGTCAAGGACTTGATTTCCGCCCTCGTCCCTCAACAAGCCGACGCACTGAAAACCGCCCTGTCAGGTCTGGACCAGGTCGACAGTCCATCCGCCGCCCGCCGGTTGGCCGCCACCGACTTGCTTGTGCGATCGGCGCTGGATATCGGTGCAATCCGCAATGCGGCCCCACCGCGCACACTCCGACCGGAAATCGCATTGGCGCACCTGCTGGCGGCGCTGGGCGACACACCGGTGCAGGCCGCGACAACTGCACTGTATCTGGCCAAGGCAAATTCCGATCCCGCGCAAAACACCGTCCCGCGCACAAACGCCGCGGTGTCTGCCGATACCCCGGCACCCGGCACGGCACCGAACGCGCCAAGCCCCGATCAGCCGCCCCGCGAAACAAACACCGCCGCCGACGCAATCCGCGCCCAAACACCCCCAGCCCGGACGCCCCAAACCGGGCCGGCACATGATCCCGCCATAGCCACTCAGGACCAACCTCCCGCGTCAGACCCCCACAGCCCCGCCGCGCCTTCCACAGGCAGCAGCCAACCCACGACCACGATCCGGCAACCCAAGGCGGCCGGAACCATACCCGACCCAAACCGCGCGCCTTTGCCGGTCCCGCAATCTTATCCTGAAACCAATGTCGCCGGAACCAGCGACCAGGCCGACGCCGACGCCACGACGCATGACCCAAACCCCGGCGCGCAATCCCAAAGCCATCCTGCGGATAGCCCCATCGCCCAAACGCCGCCACGGGTCGCACCCGCGCTGGGCGATGGCGCAGGGCTGGCATCGACCACGGCGCCATCCATTCCGCAAATCGGCAAGATCACGCCGCCGGATCATCCGCTGGATACGTCCGCCGCGCCGGACCACGTCACCCCGGACGCCGGCATGACACGTACACAAGCACTCGACCCAAAACCACGGCCAGTTGACGCGGCCGACATCGGCCCTAAAATACCTAACCCTTTGTTACATAAAGGCAAAGACGTGTCGCCAGCGCGCGATCCCAACCGTGCCGGCATCCAAGATACATCCCGCCACATGACGCCGAAATCGCCCGACGCTATTTTCAATGACCCGGACCAATCCCAAAACCCTGACGTCGCACAAACCAAGCCGACGTCCGACCAGCCCGCTGACCCATCGGCGCCTGAAACGACCCTTTCATCCCCGGCCCCAACGCCGTCCGCAAAACCCACCCAAACCCCCGACATGACACCGAAATCGCCCGACACTATTTTCAATGACCCGGACCAATCCCAACGCCCTGACGTCGCACAAACCAAGCCGACGTCCGACCAGCCCGCTGACCCATCCGCGCCTGAAACGACCCTTTCATCCCCGGCCCCAACGCCGTCCGCAAAACCCACCCAAATCCCCGACATGACACCGAAATCGCCCGACACTATTTTCAATGACCCGGACCAATCCCAAAACCCTGACGTCGCACAAACCAAGCCGACGTCCGACCAGCCCGCTGACCCGACCGCGCCTGAAACGACCCTTTCATCCCCGGCCCCAACGCCGTCCGCAAAACCCAGAAACGATCCCACGCGCAGCCGTCAAACCGACAGCGCCATGTCCCGCGCTGACCACGCAAAACCCACCCGAATCCCCGACATCGCGGGTCAGCCAACCGACCCGTCAACGCCTGACAAAGCACTGCCCCCCGCGACATCCACAGCCCGGACACAAGACGCTGCCACGTCGCAACCCAGACGGTCCGAGATCGCGGAAACTGTCCAGGAAAACGACGCTCCAACGCTGCCGACCAGCGATGTTGCGGCTCATCGGACTGGCGCTGACGCCAAGACGGCTCCGACACAGGCTGGTCCACAGCCCCCAAATGCCTCGCCCGATAGCCCCCGCTTGCCAGCTACGGCACGGGCTGCACCGTCCACTGACCGGCTGCAAGACGTTCCGCTCGTTGATGCTCCGTCAGATGACGACCGCGCGTTGGCTGAACAGCGGATGCAGGCGCTCTTTGCCAAGGTGACCGGCGACACCTATTCCACCGTTGCGCCAATGCTTGATCTGGTCTGGTCCGTGCTGGGCACCGGCCCGCATGTCAACGCCACCGACCGGGCGCAGTTTTGGGCCCTCGCCGTTGGCGCGGCTGCACAGACGACGCCGACAGCCGAAGATCAGGATCATATCATTGCAACTTTTGTGATGGCGGTGCTGCCCCGCCCGGACCACCGGATCGGCGCCTTGCGGGCCGCGATTGCGCGGCTTGGCTATGCGACAGGCGGCATCGCGCCCGGATTGCGGCATCAGGCGCGCGCGACACTGACCAAGGTCCTCGATCAGCTCAATACCCCACCCGCCGCACCGACCAAAACGACGACAAAAGCGCCCGTTGCCCGCGCAACAGCCACCCGCGTGATGACAGCGCAGTCCGGTCTGGTCCTGTTTCACCCCTACATCGCCATGTTGTTCACCCGGATGGAAATTGCCCGTGACGCCCGTGGGATCGCCCATCAGGACATGGGGCGTGCCGCCGCAGCGCTGTGGTGGTTGGCGATGGGGGCCGGCGCGCCGCCGAAACCAGCGGACCCATTGGTCAACTGCCTGCTTGGGCTGGCCTTTCACACACCGGCCCCGCCCGTTGTCACGCTTGATACTGACACGCGCAGCCTGATCGACGGGCTGATCCAATCGGTGATTGCACAATGGGCGCGGCTGGGGGGCACCTCTGCGGATGGGCTGCGTGCTGCGTTTGTGCAACGCGCAGGTGTCCTGCGCCAGGACGAGGCCGCGACGATCCTGACCGTGACACCGGGACCTTATGACATGTTGCTTGATAGCCTGCCATGGTCGATCAATATGATCGGCCTGCCGTGGATGCCCACGCCCCTGTCCGTCAAATGGAGAGGCAGCGATGACTGATCTGACCCCCACCGCCGATATCCACGCCCGCGCCGTGATGACGGAAATTGATTGGCTTTCCGACGTGATCGCGGCACGGCTGCGCCACTTCTTTGGTGCCGGCGATGCCCCGTTTGCGCCGCCCGCCGCGCCAACCCTGCCCAAAGGTGCCGCGCTCACGGACCTGATTACCGAAGCGGGCCTCGATACCTCTGCCCGACTGGTCCTTGCACTGGCGCTCGCCCCCCAAGTGAACCCAGCGGCACTGGACCCGTTTTTCGTGCGCAATACCGCCATCGACCGGCTGTTCTCGGAATTCGGTGCGGCCCGTCAGGACGGCACCAGCTTCGTGCCAAGCGCGGTGACCGCGCTATTTCTGCTTGGCGGCGTGGATACCGCCCGGCGCATCGCTGCGATGACCCTGTTTTCGCCCGACCATCCACTGCGCCGGATCGTGGGCCTTGTGCCCGGTCAATCGCATGATCCTGCCGCCGTGGCCTCGGGCACGCTTTATGCAGGACCGTTGACGCTGCCCGCATTCCGGGTCGCGACCCTGTGTTCCGGTCGCGCGCCAGAGCCTGATTTTTCGCCGCAATTCCCGGCCAAACGGCTGCGCAGCGGCATGAAATGGGATGATCTTATCCTCCCCCGCGAGGTCAAGCACGGCATTGATCACGTCTCGGCATGGCTCGAAAACCGGCAAACCATCTTGCACGACTGGGGTATGGAATCGCGGCTGGGCGCGGGGTTCAAGGCGCTGTTCTACGGCCCGCCCGGCACTGGCAAGACCCTGACGGCCACGATGCTGGGCCAGCGGACCGGGCTCGAGGTGTACCGGATTGATCTGGCCATGGTGGTGTCGAAATACATTGGTGAAACCGAAAAAAACCTGAGCCAAGTCTTTGATATGGCGGAACAACGCGACTGGATACTGTTCTTTGACGAAGCCGATGCGCTGTTCGGGGCACGCGGCGCGACCAGTTCCGCCAATGACCGCCACGCCAACCAAGAGGTGTCATATCTGCTGCAGCGGATCGAGGAATGTAGCGGGCTGGTCATTCTGGCCACCAACCTGCGCAGCAATATCGACGAGGCGTTCTTTCGGCGCTTTCAGATGGCTGTCGGCTTTCCGAAACCCGACGCGGCACTGCGCACCGAACTGTGGCGCAACATACTGCGCAGCGTCCCGCTGCAAGACGACGTCGATATCGTCGCCATCGCACGGGATCATACCCTTGCCGGTGGCGCGATCAACAATGTAGTGCGACATGCGGCAATTTCGGCATTGCGCCGCAACGCCACCCATGTCAGCGCACGCGATTTACAACAAGCCATCGCAGGCGAGATGCGAAAAGAAGGACGGACAGGATGAACGGACAGCGCAATAAGCTGATCAAATGGATCGCGACAGCCACGGTGGCGCTGCTGCCCTCACTGGGGCATGCCGCATGCACAGACCTGCGCACCGCTGTCATCCCGCCAGATCAGGCGGAAATCGGGCTGATCCAACGTGGCCTGCAAACCGCACTTGAGGATTCCAACCCGCTGTTGGCGGACAACCGGTTCGGGGCCTATACGCGCGTTCGACTGGTGCAGTTCTGTGGGCAATTCCCGCTGCCCGCCACAACCAACAGCGTGACCGGCACCGTGACGCTGGCTCAGGAATACGGCGAACTGGCAGGCGCGGTGAATGACTGGAAAATCCTCACCAGTGACGCGGGTTTTGCCTTTGACGTTCTGCCCTCTGATGACACGGCGACCAATGCGGCCATTCTTCCGCTTGTCGGGCCACCCTATGTGACGGCAACCGCACTTCGCGGGATCAAGGGTGCCACCGATTGCGCGGAACTGACCAATGACACCCTCGACCAGACGGCCCGCGCCGGGCTTTTGGCGCTATCCGCGATCGACCCGCCGCGTTGGCCGGATGCCATGGCCGTCTGCACCGATCTGGATCTGCCCGGCGGCGCCAATGATACCCGCGCCGTGTTGCGCAGTCTGGGCTATTTCGAAACCATGCTGGCCAGCAGCGTCAATCAGATGCTGGCCCCCGACTTTGCCCTGTGGCTGGGCGAAGAGATTGGCACGCGCGGTCCCCGTCTGGTGGGCAGCGATGACGCCGTTGTTGCCTTGGTCGCCGAATATCGCGCCGCCAACAGACCCGCTGCGCCACGTGACTTCAGCGCGCTCTATCAAAACCGGCCCCCCTCATGCGGGGGTGCGCCACAGGGCACGATCATTGATTACTACAGCTTTGATCAGGCCGCACTGGATGGCCTTGTTGCGCCCGTGGATGTGAACGGCCTGCTGGCCGGATTGGCAGGTCAGACTTTTCCAACCGCCACAGCGCTCAAAGACGCGGTCAATACCGCGCTTTCCGGTCAGGTCAGCGCCTGCACCCTTGACCAGATCAACATCGCCATCACCAGTTCGGATAATTTCGGACAGGCTTATATGCTGAACGCCGAAAAGACCGCCAATCTGGCCTTGGTGGAAAGCTTCGCAGACAGCGAACCGGTCGTGGCGCCTTTTGTCGGCCTCAGCGCCCAAAGCCGCGCCGGGCTGCTGGCGGGTATCCGTGCCGCCCTGCAAACCGCGACACAGGAACGGATATTGGCGCAGGTCGACGAGGCCGCAACTCTGCTTGCCCTCGCCGCCGAACCGCTATCCGACACCTTTGATACCCTGCCCGAAGGCGTCCCGGCCTTTGAAGAGGTCCAGATCAACCCCACCATCGGCGTCACCGAAGCCACTGACAGCGCGATCATCGCCACCGTGCAGGACCTCGACTTTCGCGCGGCCCTTCTGGGCACCAATTTCGCACCTGCTCCGAACCAGGAAGTGCTCAAGGCCAATGCCCGCAGCGTGCTTCTGCCGCTGGCTCAGGCCAAGGTCACCGCAATCGTGAACCGCGACATGATCCAGTTGCAGACCGCCGTCGACGCATCATGGGCCCTGACCCCCACGCTCAGTGCCGCCATCGCCGCAGCGCCAGCCGTGACCGCCCCGCAAGACACCGCACCCGTCGCCGACGGGCCCACCGCACTCGATACATTGGCGGGCATCGAATATCCCAATCCCCGCCTGTTCGAGGCCGCATTGGCACAGCTCACACCACCACCCGCACCAAGTGTCGTCGCGGATATCCGCACCAGTGCCCGCCAGACGGCCGCCAATCCATCCGCTGATCGCAACACCGCGATTGCCCTGCCCGATTGCGGCTGCGTGTCCAGCCGCGAAATCCGCACGGAAGTCTATGGTTTCTACCCATTCTGGTTTGCCGCCCCCCTGATCGACGCCGCTCTCGACCCCGCCGCGGCACCCGACACGGCACCTGCGGGCCGCCAGATCGACTTTGGGCTCGTCAGCCGCGCCGCGTTCTACGGCCTCGAGTTCGCGATCAGCGACGGCCCGAACGGCGCGTTGGTTTTGCGCAATGAGGCCCAGTGGACCACGGGCCAGCGCAATTTCGTCAACGCCGCCCACCAACATCGCGCGCAGGCCGATCTGGCCGTGCAACTGACCGGGTGGGCCGATTGGAGCGATATCCAAATCGCCACGGCCGTGCAGAAAATCGTCACCCTGACTGCCCCGTTTCCACGCACATCCAGCAGTGACCTGCGCGCGCTTTGGGCGGAATTCCCGACGGTTCTCGACCGGCCTCAGGTCGACGCCGTGACGCTGATCATCGGCGGCTACGACGGGACTGCGATCGAAGCGCCCGGCGCGGCGCGGCTGGTTTCGATGGTCACCCTGCTCAAGTCAGAGCTGGCCGCGCGCGACCAGACCATCAACCTTGCCTTTGATCTGGTCCTGAACAGCGATACCGAAACAGCCCCGCTGTTTCGCGATATCCGGGCGGTCATGATCGGCGGACAGCCCATCGTCGACAAGGTGCTGATCTTCCTTGAACGCCCCACCACAAATGCCAAGAAACTGCTGTACGCCCGCATGGAAGCCGGCGCATTTCAAGGGATTGACCGGGCGCGCGTCCTGCGCCGGATCATTCCCGTCATTCCCCCATCGGGGCATGAAAACGTGCTGCAAAATCGCATTGCCGCAAACGGCGACACCCCGGTGGCCAAGCCATTTAGCCAATTCCGCGATGATCTGGTCTATTTCCAGAACAGCTTTGCCGGGGTCGGCTTCTGGCCTGCCCCCGATCCCGCAGCCCCTGACGCAAACGACATCAAGGACATTTTGGCTGACGAATGGTTCCGTCCCACATTGCCCGTATTTCTTGCGTCATTCGAAGATGACGTGGACAAAGCCTGTACCGTTATCTGCCCAAACCGCACCTATGTTGCGGCCGGACTGGCGTTGATTTTCGCGCTGACGGTCCTTTTGGTATGGCGGTCCTTCTACAGCGGCTTCGTCGACAAGCTGGCGTTCAAACTGGGGCTGGCATGGGCTGCCGGCGCCGTATTGTTCGCGGGACTTCTGGCGCTGACCGTGTGTGACCACACATCGCTTCTGGCGCCGGTCTTGCTGTTTAGCATGGTGGCCGGTGTGATCTTGCTATTCGGCTTCTACATTTATCAAAGCGCGCGCAACGGGCCAAAACCCTAGGTGTGATCAAGGAGACTTATGATGTTAAAATCCAATATATTTACCACGCTTCTGTCGGTGGTCCTGTCAGTCGCAGCGATGTGGGTGATATCTGACAGCTGGCAGCAGCAAGGCCGCGAGTTTTCGAACCAGACGGTCGTTATCCCCGATCAAGCCGCGCTTGACGTATTCATCGCCGATGAAACTGCGTCCGCAAGGGCGTCAAATTTCAACGATGTCGAACGGATTGATATTCCAACCGGCGTGTTTATTCAGTCGCTGGTCTTCAACTCCAGCAGTGATGTGAACCTTACCGGCTATGTCTGGCAAAAATACCCACAGAATTTTGAATATCAAAAAGGCGTGATCTTTCCCGAGGAAATAAAGTCCAACAGCACGATTTTGCGCCGGGAATACGCCGATACCGTCGTCCATGACGGTGAAACCTACGACCTGATCGGCTGGTATTTTGACGTGACCGTCAGGCAATCATTTGACTACCGCCGCTACCCGCTGGATTTCCTGACGATCTGGCTGCGCATGTGGCCTGCGGATTTTGAAAACGACACCCGGATATTGCTGGTGCCTGACTTCGCCAGCTACCACGACAGCACCGCCGCCTCGTTTGGTCTCGATGCCGATATTGTGCAGGGCGAATGGGATATCGCCGAAAGCTTTTTCAGCTATCAGCGCATCCCCTACGACACGACATTCGGCTACCCGGCCCGGGCCGAAGGCGACCTGTATCAGGAATTCTTCTTCAATCTCGGTGCCGACCGCAAGTTCATCAACGCCTTCGTGATCAATCTGGTGCCCTTGCTGGTCGTGGCCGTTCTGCTATTCGCTGCGGTCATGACCATATCCAACGACAAAGAACAGGCCGGGCTGTTCGGATCAAGCACATCTGGCGTGATCGGCACCTGCTCGGCATTGTTCTTCGTTGTTCTCTTGAGCCATATTCAGGTCCGCAGCATGTTTGCCGGGTCAGGATTAGTCTATATCGAATATTTCTATCTGGTGATGTATGGCATGGTGCTGGCGACGGCGCTGAACGCCTATCTGTTTTCGCTCAAACGCATGCGCAATCACTGGCTGCTACACTACCGCGACAACTACATCGCCAAGGTGACGTTCTGGCCCGTCCTGTTATGGAGCACGGCACTGATCACCGTCTCTATGCTCTGACCGATCCGGGATTGCGGGGGTGCCGCCCTGCAATCCCGGCCCCGGCAACCTGCTCAGTATGCCACCAAGACAGCAAATAAACGGCCCAAAGCCATTGCGCTCTTCCACACGATCAAAGAACGCTTTAAACGCGGCGTTGATATGGGCAAGGTAAACGCGATGAAGATATTCCCCTACCTGAACGGCATGGCGCGCGCGCGCGGACAGGCCAGCGCACAGTTTCTTGCCACTGAATTTCGCGCGGATCGGGGCGCGATCCCTTCCGTATCCCCTCTCTGATCAGGAATAAATCTGTTGTTCGAAATCTCCATCTATCAGCTGTTCATACTGGCCTCGGGGTCTATTCTTTTTGGCCTGTACCTGCTGATCAAAGGCGGTGACTGGATGATCGACGCCGCTGTGTTCGTGGCCCGGAAGACGGGACTTTCGCCACTTTTCATCGGCGCGACGATCATCTCTTTCGGCACCTCGGTCCCCGAGCTGTTCACATCCGTCAACGCCAACCTGTCCGGCTTTCCCGGCATCGCCCTTGGCAACGTGCTTGGCTCCAACGTGGCCAATATCTTGTTGGTCCTCGGGGCGACAGCCATGATCTTTACGGTAACAGCGACAGCCAGGGACCTGATCAAAGACCTCTCCATGATGCTGCTGGCCACCGCGATCCTCAGCTATGGCATGCTGACCAACGTGCTGACGCCGACCTTCGGCCTGCTGATGTTCGCTGTCCTCGCGGCCTTTGTGTTCTACCAATATAAAACCGACGGCATCGAAATCCCGCAAGATGACGATGCAGGCGGCGGAACCATCGAAACCATGCAAGCGGCCCTGCTGATCTTGGTCGGCGGCGTCGTTGCACTGGCCATTGGCTCTGAACTTCTGGTGCAGGGCGCGGTCGCCGCCGGCACCGCCCTTGGCGTCCCCGAGGCCGTCATCGGCATGACCGTCGTGGCGTTCGGCACATCCCTGCCGGAACTATCGACCTGTATCGCCGCCGCCCGCAAACAATCCGTTGGGTTGATCTTGGGTAATGTCATCGGCTCGAACACCTTCAACATCCTCTCTATTGTCGGCCTCACCGCGATCATCAAACCGCTGGCGGTCGATCCGGTGCTGCTGGGCATCGAACTTTGGGTTACAATCGGCGTCACAGTCGGCTTTTCGATCTGGATGCTGACCGTTGGAAAACTGAACAAACCCGTAGGGGTCGTGATGGTCTGCGCCTACGTTCTCTTTATCGCGTTGCAGTATCTCGCGCCGGAACTCCTCATCTAGCAGACACCGGGGGGCAATGCCGTGCTTGGAACGCCCCTTCGCTTGACGTGATGATGCGCAGGCCGCCAACTCAGGCGGCATATGACAGACAGGACCCCGACCTTGGCCATTCAGCCTAGCAAACAAACCGGCACTATCGTGGCCTTCCGGGCCGACCGGCTGGGCGCGCGTCTGATTGCGATGGTCAACACGCTGCGCCTTGCTGCGCATCTGGATGTGCCGGGCAAGATGTATTGGACGATCACCGGGGGCATTGGTGTCGAACTAAACGACATCAACGAATTATTTGATTCAGCTTTCACCGACAAGCTATTGGTCACAAAGGAAGAATGGGTCAAGTTCCGGCAGAAATCGACCAGCATCGCCGATCTGAACAACCGCAGCACCGACCAGATGCGCAAACTGCTCCAAAGCGGGCGCGACATCCGTGTCGAAACCGCATTTGGCATGATATGCCTGACCGACGAAGACCCCGCCGATGTCGCGCGCCAGTGCCGCGACATCTTCCTCGGGCTGCCCTTTGCGGCCCCGTTGATGCCCTTGCTGTCTGCGGTACGCCAAGACCTCGAACAGGCCGTCGCCTATCATATCCGGCGCGGCGATCTGGTGTCAAACGTGCAAGCCATGAACAAAAGCTGGCCACATAAATTTGTGCCAGAGGCCTACTACCACGCCCACATGGCCCAGGAAATCGCGCAGAACCGCACCGTCATCGTCTTTTCCGACGAGGCCGAGACGATCGCCACCGCCAAGGCAAAATTTCCCGGCCTCAAGACAGTTGATGACTACGCCAACACCGCCGGGCTGACCCAATCGGCGCGCGATTTCTTTGAGCTGTATGCCATGTCCGCCTGCGCCAAAATCATCGCCCCCGAGGCGTCTGCCTTTTCGACCACTGCCGCCGATCTTGGCGGTGCCGCCCGCGCGGATGTCAAAGCCGATATGCCCGACGCCCGGCGGGCCGCATGTTCCGAAGCGCTCTATCGGCAACTGCGCGATGATCCCGATGCACTTGGCGCCACCGGCATCGTCGGGCAAACGCTGCCACATGCCTACGGATACCTGCTCGAACAGGGCCGCACAGACGACGCACTTGCGCTTTACGACGGGTTCACCGCCCGCAACATGCCGATTTCGTTCCTCTATTCCCAGCAGATCGAATTGCTGCTGGCCAGCGAACGCTACGATGACATTCTGACATTCGCCGAAGGTCTCGAACGCCGCCCGATGCACAACAAACGCGACCGTGATCGTTGTTTGGTCGCTGTGATGGTCGCCCAGTCCAAGCGCGGTCAGCATGATGCCTGCCGCCGCACCATGCTGCAGGCCTTTGCCCAGTCACCGCAAGCCGGAGAACTGAAAAAGACCGTGCCGCGCCTGTTGCTGAACGGCGGGTTGGACGCCCATAATTTCATGCCCTACTCGGCGGATGTGGTCTTTGGCTTTGGCAAGCGGCTGGGCTTGCCCGGCGCGGACCGCCCCGAAGGCGTGATCTATGCCGCGCTCACCCCCGCCGGTGCCGACCGCACCCTTCCACAAGGCCGCAATGGCACGATCGAACCGATCTGGTGGGATTTCTCGCCATTTCTGAACGGCAATCCGGTGTCATTGTCCGAACGCAAGGGCCTGATGGGCGAAGTCGCCTCCGCACTCAAGGCGCGCGGCCCGAAGAACCTGTCGCCTGACGAGGCCAGCACCCTGGCCATGATCACCGCCCATCAAGGTCAGGCAAAACGCGGCATGGACATGTTGCAGGCCATCGGCCCCAGCGGGATCGACAACGCCATGGTGCAGCACCGCAGCAGCTATATCTGCCAGATGCTGCGCGACTGGAAAGGTGCCGCACAACACGTCCGCGCCGCGGTGCAAATATCCGACGCGCCCGGACATCTGGCATGGGCTGGTGTTGCGCTGTTGCGCGAACGTGCGGCCGCCGCCGAAACCCGCGACCTGCTCACCACCGCGATTGCCGCGCCGCTGCCATTCTTTGCGGTCCCGCTCGCCCTTGGCCAGCTTGAGAGGCGCGAGAAGAATTTTGATGCGGCCCTTGCGGCGCTCGATCATGCGTTCTTGTGTTTTCCAAACGCGACCGAGGTCCAGATGGAGCAAGCCGAACTGCATATGGAAATGGGCAACACCACCGAAAGCAAGAAAATCTTTCACCAGATCTGGCAGGATGACCGCTTGCGCCTGAAATCCTATCGGCAGTTCGCCCGGCTGTTGATCCAGGATGGCGAACTGGCAACCGCCCGCGCGGTGATCGACGAAGCATTGCTGCAAAAGCCCGACAGGCCGGATTTGCTGGCGCTGCGCAAGCAGGCTCAGTAAAGCGATTGCCGCCATGCAAACGTACGTACGCCGTATTTACAAGGTTTGTACGGGATATTTATTGCCGTGACTTAGCCCAATGCATACCCGGCGCCACGCACGGTGCGCAACGGATCACTGCCGCCATGTTGGGTCAGTATCTTGCGCAGGCGCCCCACATGGACATCGACCGTGCGCGTGTCAACATAGATATCGCGCCCCCAAACCCGGTCCAACAGCATATCGCGTGACCAGACCCGGCCCGGCTTTTCCATGAACGTCGTCAGCAACCGAAACTCTGTCGGGCCAAGTTTCAAAGGGTTTTCGGCGCGCGTGACCCGGTGCGTTTCGGAATCAAGCACGATGTCATCATAGGTCAGAACCTGCCCAACCGTCGCTGGCCGCACCCGGCGCAATTGGGTGCGGACACGCGCCATCAGCTCGGACACCGAATAGGGTTTGACCACATAATCATCAGCCCCGGTTTCAAGACCGCGCACCATATCAACCTCTTCTGAACGGGCCGATAACATAATGATCGGAATCCCACGCGTCTCCGGTCGCATCTTAATCCGCCGACACACCTCAATCCCCGATAAATGCGGCATCATCCAATCCAGAACAATCACATCCGGTGTGTCTTCATCGACGCAGAGCAGTCCCTCTTCGCCGTTTTCCGCGCGGGTCACCCGAAAGCCTTCTGCCTCAAGATTATAGGCCAAAACCTCGCGTTGGGCCGCCTCATCCTCGACAATCAGAACATGTGGTTGTTGTGCCATTTGCCTAACTCGGGTCCGTCACATACGCGGTTTTGTCGCCTTTTGGCCGCGCCTCTTCCGGCATCTCTCCGGTCACCAGATAGATCACCTGTTCGGCCATATTGGTTGTCAGATCACCCATGCGTTCAATGTTCTTGGCCATGAAATGCAAATGCATACAGGATGTGATATTGCGCGGGTCCTCCATCATGAAGGTTAAAAATTCGCGGAACAGCGCATTGTACATCTGATCCACTTCATGATCGCGCTGCCGGACGTCTTCGGCAAGCGCGGCATCGCCACGGATATACGCATCAAGCGTGTCTTTCAGCATCGCCTCTACCTCGCGGGCCATCCGCCGCAATGCAGCATCGGCACCGCTGACGGGGCTCATTGCGACCAGAACGCTTGTCCGCTTGGCGATATTTTTCGCGTAATCGCCGATCCTTTCCAACGACGCAGCCAAACGTAGCACTGTAAGAAGGGACCGTAAGTCTTTGGAAACAGGGGCTCGCAACGCAATTGTCCGCGCGGCCTCTTCATTTATCTGCAACTCAAGCGCATCAATGGCCTTGTCCGCCCTGCGCACTTCATCGGCCAGTTCCACGTCGCGTTCCGCCAACGAATTCGCGGCTTTCAGAATGGCCTCTTCGACCAAGCCACCCATTTTCATGATCAGGGTCGAAATGGCCTCTAGATCGCGGTCATAGGCGGATGAAATATGTTCGTTCATCGGTCTCTCCTTACCCGATTCGGCCGGAAATATAGCTTTCGGTCCGGGGGTCTTGTGGATTTGTGAAAATCTTGTCGGTGTCATCAAATTCGACCAGATTGCCCAAGTGGAAGAACGCCGTTTTCTGGCTGACCCGGGCCGCCTGCTGCATCGAATGTGTAACGATCACCACGGAATAACTTTGGCGTAATTCATCAATCAATTCCTCGACTTGCGCTGTAGCAATCGGATCAAGCGCGGAACATGGCTCATCCATCAGCAGAATTTCAGGCGCTGTCGCGATGGCACGCGCGATACACAGTCGCTGCTGTTGCCCACCCGAAAGCCCGGTGCCGGGCGAATCGAGTCGGTCCTTGGCCTCGTTCCACAAAGCCGCCTTCCGCAGCGAGCTTTCGACAATTTCGTCCAACTCTGCCTTGTTGCGGGCAAGGCCGTGGATTTTCGGGCCATAGGCCACATTGTCATAGATAGACTTGGGGAACGGATTGGGCTTTTGAAACACCATGCCGACCTTTGCCCGCAACTGTACCGGATCTACCTTTGGGTCATAGATGTCTTCGCCATCGATCCTGATATCCCCTATGACCCGGCAGATATCAATCGTGTCGTTCATCCGGTTGATGCAGCGCAGAAATGTGGATTTGCCACAGCCGGACGGGCCGATGAATGCGGTGACTGTCTTGTCCTCGATTTCCACCGACACGTCCTTGATCGCATGCATGTCGCCATAATAGACGTTGACGTCGGTCGCCTTGATCTTGATATCTTGCAGGCCGTTCATCGCACGATCCATATGATACATATCTTCCATTGATTGTGCCCTCCGTTCTTACCAGCGACGCTCAAAGCGGCGGCGTAAAATGATCGCTATGAAGTTCATCGTCATGAGGAACAAAAGCAGAATGATGATACCACCCCAAGCGCGTTCATAATAGGCAGGGTCGGCACGTTTGGCCCATTCATAAATCTGGGCCGGCATCGCAGAGTTGGGATCAAGGAAGCCTGACGCCACGCCATCGGGATAATTTGTGGCGATATAGCCGACCATCCCGATCAGCAAAAGCGGCGCGGTTTCACCCAGCGCCTGCGCCAGACCGATGATGGTCCCGGTCAGAATTCCTGGCATCGCAAGCGGCAGAACATGGTGAAACACCGTCTGCATCTTTGATGCACCAACCCCAAGTGCAGCATCGCGGATAGAGGGCGGCACGGATTTGAGCGACGCACGGGTCGAGATCACGATGGTCGGCAGCGTCATCAATGTCAGTGTCAAACCACCGACAATCGGGGCCGACTGCGGCAAATGCGCAAACTGGATGAACACCGCCAGGCCAAGGATGCCGAAAACGATCGACGGCACAGCCGCAAGATTCGAAATATTCACTTCGATCAAGTCGGTAAACCTGTTCTGCTTGGCAAATTCTTCCAGATAGATACTGGCGGCGACACCAATGGGCAAGGCAAGAACCAGCACCACCAGCATCATGAAAAGCGAACCAAGCATCGCAACACCGATCCCAGCCTGCTCAGGGCGGCTTTCGGATGCATCCAAACCGGTGATGAAATCCCAGTTGAATACACGTTCGACGGAGCCTTCGTCCACCATCAGATCGATCAGATCAAGGTGGGCGGCATCAAGGTTCTTGTCGCGCACCAGATCTTCGCGCGACACGCGGCCCTTGAGGTAACCATCCACCCGCGACGACGCAAGAAATCTGAATTCGACCGACTGGCCGATCAAGTCGGGGTTGGCAATGACGCGGTCGCGCACTATCGCGCCGACTGACGACGACAGAATCTTGTCAAGTTCGCCCTCTTCAACCGCGGTCTGCATATCGGCTGTCGCACGGATCAGCGCGTCCTTGATCAGCGGATTGTAGCCAAAGGTCGATACCTTCTTGATGTCATCGATATTGCGGTTGCCGTTCTTGTCGAGCCGCGCCTCGTCCAGTTCCACGTTCAGATTGACGAAGGTTTGCGTGAACGCAGGCGCGCCATTCTGCACAATTGCCCAAAGAAGGGCTAACAGAAAGAACACACCGACCAGGACGGCGGCCAGACCATAAGCCTTGAACCGGCTTTCGGCGGCATTGCGTTTACGGGTTCTTTCATCGGCCTTCAAAAGCGATTTGCCCTTGGCGGGACGACCGGCCATCGGTGTCGTGGTCGCATCGGTCATTCGTACTGCTCCCGGTATTTGCGAACGATGTAAAGTGCGGCGACATTCAGTCCCAGCGTTATGACGAACAAGGTAATGCCCAAAGCAAAGGCAACCAGCGTTTCAGGGCTGTTGAATTCCCCATCTCCGGTCAACTGGGCGACGATCTTGGCGGTCACCGTGGTCATCGCCTCGAATGGGTTCAATGATAGCGACGCCGCCGCCCCTGCCCCCAGCACGACGATCATCGTCTCACCAATCGCGCGTGACGCCGCAAGCAGGATCGCACCCACGATACCGGGTAGCGCGGCGGGCAGGATGACCTGTTTGACCGTCTCTGAATGGGTCGCGCCCAGACCAAGTGACCCATCACGCATAGTTTGTGGGACGGCATTGATAATGTCATCGGACAGTGACGACACAAACGGGATCAGCATAATCCCCATGACCAACCCCGCCGTCATCGCAGCGGTTCCGCCTGACATCCAGTTTACACCCAAAATGCCGTCGTTGCCAAAGACATCCAGCAGCAATGGACCGACAGTCAGCAGCGCAAACAGACCGTAGACGATCGTCGGGATGCCGGCCAGCACCTCTAGCATCGGTTTGGCGATGGAACGCACGGTATTGGACGCATATTCGGACAGATATATCGCCGCAAACAGCCCAATGGGCACAGCAACCGTCAGCGCAATGAAAGAAATGAACAAAGTGCCCCATATCAGCGGCAAGAAACCCAGATCAGACGCGCCGCCCCGACCGGAAAAGCTCGGCTCCCAGCGGGTACCAAAGAAAAAGTCTGCGGTGGGAAAGCTATCAAAGAAGGCCAGCGTGTTGAAAATAAGAGACAAAATGATGCCTACAGTTGTCAGAACTGCGACAGAGGCCGAAGCAATCAGCAGCAGCATGACTGCGCGTTCGACATAATTGCGGGCGCGGAAATCCTTGTCGGTCATCCGGTAGGCGATGCTCAGGCCGATCACAGCGACTGCAATTACCACAATTGTTTTCAGTATGGCACCCAAGCGCGCATAATCGCGGTAGTCTTGTGCAAGACGCAGCGTGCGCGCGTCGACATCGGACCCCAAAGCAACTCCTACCGCACCAAGGCGTTCACGAATATCGTTGCTGTCGGCGCTTAGGTTGCTGGCTTCCCCGTCGGACATCACGCCTTGGGACACTGCAAGATCCAGCCCATCAGCGACCCGTCGCACGTCAGCAAGAACCAGCGACCGAGCACCGCGATCTTCGGCCGTAGCCGCAGGCAATTCAGCGCCAATAACGCGGTCGACGACAATAGGCTGCACAACCAGCCAAGCCGCCAACACGACAAGCGCGGGCACAGCTGCGGCCAGTGCGGCGTTTATGCCATAATAATTTGGTAATGAATGCAGGGTCCGGCGATCACCACCACCCGATGCAAGCGCCCTCTGCTTGGTTCCGAAAAATCCTAGCACCGCCAGCACAAGAACAATCAGGAAAATGAACGTAGAGGACATGGCCCGGCCTTTTCAAAACGTCTGGCGCGCCACGCAGTCATTCAGACGGCGTGGCGCATTTTTTTATGATGACCGCAAAGCCATCTTATCAAAGAGATTACAGGGTCTCTTCGTTCACGATAGCTTCTTGTGTCGCTGACAGCTCTGGATCGGAAACCAGACCATAGTTGCTCAGCGGGCCGTCGGGGCCAGCGATTTCATCAGAGACGAAGAATTCTGCGAATTCCTTCAGGCCGGGGATCACGCCGATGTGGGCCTTCTTGATGAAGAAGAACAGTGGACGCGACACTGGGTATACACCAGCCGCAATGGTTTCTGTATTTGGCGCAACACCACCGACTGTCGCAACTTTCAGCGAGTCAGTGTTGTTTTCGTAGAAGGCCAGACCGAACACGCCGATACCGTTGGGGTTTGAGGCAATGCGGGCCAGCGTTTCGGTGTAGTCGCCATCAATGTCGACGGTGATCCCGTTGCCACGCACTTCGATACATGCATCTTCGGCGTCATCTTCGGACATGCCACCATCGATCATTGCCTGCATGGCACCGGTGGTTTCGCAACCCTGCATAAGAACCTTCTCTTCGAACACTTCACGTGTGCCGTGCTTGGTGCCGGGGATAAAGGCAAGGATGTCAACGGCAGGCAGATCGCCGTTGAAGTCAGCCCACTGTGTGTGCGGATTGTCGACGATCGCACCATCTACAAGCACCTTCGCACCAAGTGCATTGAAGATGTCAGCGGCTTCGAATGCGGTGAATTCCGGGCCATCAATCTGGCTGGCAAAGACGATCCCGTCATAACCGATGCGAACTTCAATGATATCTGTCACACCGTTTTCGGTGCAAAGCGCGAGGTCACTTTCGCGGATCGGGCGGGAAGAGTTCGCTATATCAATGGTGTTTTCACCGACACCTTCGCAGAACCGCTTGAGACCGGCAGAAGAGCCGCCGGATTCAATGACGGGTGTAGGGAAATCAAAGTTTTCGCCAAAGGATTCGGCAACGATGGCTGCATAGGGCAGCACCGTGGAAGAGCCCGCGACTTGCACATTGTCACGTGCAAACACAGCGGTTGCGGAAAGGGCGGCAAAGACAGCAGTTGTAGCAGTCAGTTTCATGATCGACATCAAAATACTCCAGTCAGTCAAACACAGGTTTCGCGCGAACCGCGTCACCATTGCGGCACTCCTATGATAGCGACTCTAACCTTCTGTGACATTTCTGTAAAAGTTTTATGACACTCACGACGTCGGCAAGAAAACCGATACGTTGGTCCCCTGCCCGACCTCGCTTTCGATCACGAACCGTCCGCGGTGCCGGTTAACGATATGCTTTACAATCGCCAGCCCAAGCCCGGTCCCCCCCACAGCCCGCGAGCGGTGACTATCGACGCGGTAAAACCGTTCGGTCAGGCGGGCAATGTGATGCGACGCGATCCCTTCGCCCCGATCCGCGACCGTAATTTGCACGCCTTCGCCCCGCAGCCGTTGATGGACCGTCCGTGTGGACAGCGTCACGCTGACCTCACCGCCTGCTGCGCCATATTTGATCCCGTTCTCAATCAGGTTGGTAAAGACCTGACTCAACTGGCCCTCATCGCCGGGTACGGTTTCTTCTGTCTGGGGCAAATGCAGCGCCACCTTCACCTGCGCGGCCTCAGCCTGCGGCCCCAACCCCTTGATCACCGAACGCAGTGCGGCGCCCAGATGGACATTCTCCCGCGGCCGCACGCGCTCTTCCACTTCGACCCGGCTGAGCGACAACAAATCATCGACCAGCCGGGTCATCCGGCTCGCCTCATGCGCCATGATCGCCAGAAAGCGGTCGCGCGCCGCCGGGTCATTTCGCGCAGCACCACCCAATGTTTCGATAAAGCCCAGCAAAGCCGTCAGCGGCGTCCGCAACTCATGACTGACATTGGCGACAAAATCACGGCGCATCTGACCGACATCCTGCGCTGCCGTCTGGTCTTCGAAGGAAAGCACAACATCGGCCTCCGCGCGCGCCACGACGACACGATAAATCGTGTCCCGTGCGCCATCGCGGCTGGTATATGGCGCAATCACCGGCGTGGTGCTGCCGCGCGCCACGGCAATCGCGTCCAGAACGGCGGGCTGACGCAATGCCGTAATATGGTGTTTGCCCAGCAAATCCCCGCCCAGAATGGCGGTCAGCGGCGGATTAATAGCCTTGATGCGATCATCGGGGCCGACGATCAGGACAGGCATTGGCAGGGCATGAATAACCGCGGTCAGCGCTAGGGGGGTCAAAATCGTGTTCCTCATCCTTGAACCATGGCAATGCTTAGTGCCGATCGCAGCCGAGCGCCAAATAAATAAATCCTTAACGGGCGGAACATTTTCAACACGCCCAGCGTTTATTAATAGCAAGATTACTCAACTAAAAATAACGTAAGAATTGAGGCAGACATGTCAGGGCCAGCAAACCGCGATCAAATCGCGCAGTATCAAGGCGGCTCAAAACATACGGCAACTACGACTTTGATCATCGGCAATTCAGCACGTTGGAAAGCTGAAGGCCGATTGATACCCCGTTTGAAAGGCTTCCAATTTGTCGACATCGGCGACCTGACGCCGCAGATCGTGAATGAAGCCAGCCCCGATATGGTCCTGTCGCCCTTGATTGGCGATGAATTTGATGCGGTGGATCTGGCGATGAAATTGAACGAGCTTAACTATTTGGGGCGCTACCGGGCGATTGCAAATGATGTGCCTGATGTCGAATTAATCAGGCGAGAAGTGTATGGTGTTGCACCCCAGCTCGACTTTGATCTGTTGATTATGCCGGAACAAAAAGCGGGCTGACACGCTAAACCGGTTTCAGACCATCGCGGAATCGGGCGGCATTGTCCTGATAGTGCAAGGCCGATGTCCGAAGGGCGTTGATTGCAGCGTCGTCCAGCGCCCGCACGACCCGGCCCGGAACCCCCATGACCAATGACCCATCAGGAATTACCTTGCCTTCTGTAATCAACGACCCCGCGCCGATCAGGCAATGTGCGCCGATGATCGCGCCATTCAAGACCGTGGCACCCATCCCGACCAGCGTGTTTTCACCTATTGTACAGCCATGCAGCATGGCCTTGTGGCCGATCGTACACCCCGCACCAATAGTCAGCGGAAACCCGATATCGGTATGCAGGACGCAGTTTTCCTGAATGTTACTGCCCGCACCCAGTGTGATCGGTTCATTGTCACCGCGCAGTGTGCTGCCAAACCAGACAGATGATCCCGTCTCAAGCACCACATTGCCGATGACATGGCAACCTGGGGCAACCCACGCATCCTGCGCCACATCGGGCGTCACGGTTCCAAGGGCATATAGGGTCATGACATATCTCCGAATTCGCTCTGCAATCTGCGGACGTGAGTCACAAGATCCGGCTGCTGCGACCGGCGCAACCGTTCGGCGCTAATGATGGTCTCGAGCTGTTTTTCAGTCGCCGACAGGTCATCGTTGATCAAGACATAATCATATCCGTCCCAATGGCTAATTTCATCCCAGCTTTTTCGCATACGTTTTTCAATGACGTCTGGCGCGTCTTGGCCCCGGCTGACCAGACGCCGATGCAGTTCCGTGATTGAAGGTGGCAGGATGAAAATCGACAGCACATGTTCTTGCAGTGCCGAATTACTGATCTGCTGCGCACCCTGCCAGTCGACATCAAACAAAACGTCATGCCCTGCTTCCATCGCCGCTTGCACCGGCGCTTTGGGCGAGCCGTAGTAGTTGCCGAACACCTGCGCATGCTCCAGCATCTCGCCATAGGCCACCTGCCGCTGGAACTCCGGCACGGTCACAAAGTAGTAATCCTTCCCGTCCACTTCGCCTTCGCGCGGGGCGCGGGTCGTGGCCGAAACCGAAAACCGCAAGCTGTCATCCCAGACGCGCAACAATCCAGCCAACGTCGATTTTCCGGCCCCAGAGGGCGACGACAGGATGATCAAAAGACCGCGTCGGGTCATTGCGTCACTCCACATTCTGAACTTGCTCGCGCATCTGGTCAATCACCGCCTTGAGGTCAAGCCCGATCGCCGTTAACGGCCCAAACTGCGCCTTTGCGCATAATGTATTGGCCTCGCGGTTAAATTCCTGTGCAAGAAAGTCGAGCTTGCGGCCCGTTGGTTTTGGGTCGGCCACCAAATCGCGGGCTGCCTTGACATGAGCCTGCAACCGGTCGATTTCCTCGGTCACGTCGCCCTTTACTGCCAAAACGGCCAGTTCCTGCGCCAGACGGCCTTCGTCGACCTCGGCGATATCGTCAAGCACACGGCGCATGGCGGCAACCAGATTGTCCCTGACGATCGGCGCTCGGGCTGTTGCGGCGGTCCATGCCGCAGCAGTCAGCGTGTCAATTTGCTGCAACTGATCCACTAGCACATCACTCAGCGCGGCCCCCTCAGTCGCGCGCATCTCGACAAAATCGGCAATCAACGGGTCAATGTCCGCGATCAAGGCCTGTGCCAACGCCCCGGCATCATCATCAACGGCCCCTGCAACAAGGACCCCCCGGTGGGCCAGCACATCAGCAGCGGTCGGCTGTGCGAGTGTCACCCCAATCGCCGAGGCGCGGTCCTGCACCGCATCCAAGGCACGCAATACGCTATCCAACTGAGTCGCATCAATCGCCGGCGCCCCGCCGCGATCATCGCGGGTCAGGCGCAGGTTCACCGTGATATTGCCGCGCCCCAAGGCACGGGTCAGCGCCGCACGCAATGCCGCCTCCAACCCTTCAATTCCTTCGGGAAGACGCAGGCGCAGATCAAGACCGCGCGCATTGACACCGCGCATGTCCCAATTCCATGTGATCAGACCCATGGTTCCGGTCCGGCTGGCAAATGCCGTCATTGATTGGATCATCGTCACACCCTCGTCGTTTCACTGCCCGCACCTAAAGCCAAAGACAGTGGCGGGGCAAGTCCGTCAAATTTTCGCAAATTAACCCATTAACACTTTGTTAAGTGAATAATGTCGTAATCTTTGTTAAGTTCTGTTCAGAGATACAACGGACTTGCACCCACAGGGGCAGCCACAGCGAATGTTGAGGTCACTATGAAAATCATCGAGGATACCCCGCGGCGGCGGCGCGCGGACCTGCCCGGTGCAGACAGCCCCGTACTGCAAAGCCTTGAACGGTATTGGCAAACCCTGCGCCATGCGCAGCGGATCCCATCGCGCAACGATATCGAGCCAAGCCAGATTGACCGCGCGCTGCCCTATGCGTTTATCCTGCAGCGCGTCGCACCCGGCATCGCCCGGATGCGCGTCGCGAGCCAGCAATTGCATGATATCCTCAGAATGGACGCGCGCGGCATGCCGATCAGTTCGTTCTTCTTGCCGCAGGCCCGCGCGCAAATCGCAACCTTGATTGAATCCGCATTTACCGAGCCGGCGATTGTCTGCGTCCCGCTGGATTCACCCGGCAGTCTGGTGCGTCCGCATCTGACGGGGACGATGTTGTTGCTGCCGCTGAATGATGCAAACGGCAAGACCACCCGGATTCTGGGTGCGCTTGTCACCGACGGGCAGACCGGGACACGCCCGCGCCGGTTTGAAGTGCCACGAGGTGCGATAATCCGCCACGAGCCGCTCAGCCTGCAACTGGCCAGCGTGCAAAGCATCCCACGCCCCACCCAACAAAAAGGGCCAGACGTCCAGCGCCCGGCCCTTCGTTTGATCGTCAATAACGCCTGATCAGACCGCTTTGGCCTGCTGCATCGTGCTGCGGCGGGTCGAAAGCTCTTCTGACACCAAGAATGCCAGCTCAAGCGACTGCGATGCGTTCAGACGTGGATCGCATGCCGTGTGATAACGGTCTGACAGATCCTCGTCTGTCACGGCGCGCACGCCACCGGTGCATTCGGTCACGTCCTTGCCTGTCATTTCGAAGTGAACACCGCCGGGGATTGTGCCTTCGGCATTGTGTACGGCAAAGAATTCACGGACTTCGCGCAACACCGATTCAAACGGCCGTGTCTTGTATCCGGTCGTCGATTTGATGGTGTTGCCGTGCATGGCGTCACAGGTCCACACAACCTTGGCGCCTTCTTCCTCGACCGCGCGGATCAAACGCGGCAGGTGTTCGCCCACCGACCCCGCCCCGAAACGGGCAATCAGCGTCAGCCGCCCGGCTTCGTTGTCGGGGTTCAGCGACGCCATCAACGATTTCAGATGCCCGGATGTCATTGTCGGACCACATTTCAGACCGATCGGGTTCTGCACGCCCTTGCAGAATTCAACATGGGCACCGTCTGGCTGACGGGTGCGGTCACCGATCCAGATCATGTGGCCAGACCCAGCCAGCCATTTGCCACTGGTCGAATCCAAACGGCAAAGCGCCTCTTCATACTCCAGCAACAGCGCTTCGTGGCTGGTGTAGAAATCAACCGTTTCCAGCGCATGGGCCGCCTCTTGGCGGATGCCGATCGCTTCCATGAAGGACAGCGTGTCGCTGATGCGTTCCGACATTTCACGATATTTTTCGGCTTCGGGCGCACCGGTAAAGCCAAGCGTCCAGCCATGCACCTTGTGCACGTCGGCAAAGCCGCCCGTCGAAAACGCGCGCAGCAGGTTCAGCGTTGCAGCCGCCTGCAAATACGCCTGCAACATCCGTTCCGGATCAGGGTTGCGCGCGGCTTCGGTAAAATTAAAGCCGTTGATGATATCACCGCGATAGCTGGGCAGCTCGATCCCGTTCACCGTCTCGGTCGGGGCGGATCGCGGCTTGGCCATTTGCCCGGCCATCCGGCCCACTTTGACCACAGGCACCTTGGCACCATACGTCAGCACCATCGCCATCTGCAACATCACCTTAAAGGTGTCGCGGATGCCGTTTGCAGCAAATTCCGCAAAGCTTTCGGCGCAATCGCCACCTTGCAGCAAAAACGCTTCGCCGCGGCTGACGGCACCCAATTGCGCCTTGAGCTTGCGTGCCTCGCCAGCAAAAACCAACGGCGGATAACTGGCAAGACGGTCTTCAACAGCGCTCAGCGCGGCTGCATCGGTATAGTCAGGCATCTGCACCCGCGGCTTTGCGCGCCAGTCAGATTTTTGCCAGTCAGTCATTGTCTCGCTCCGTTTTCAGTTTGGTTAGCGGTATCAGGTGCCCGATATAACGCGGAGACCGCCCCGGGCCAATGGCAAAGTTGCACATCATGCACTCTGGTCCGTTTTGACAGCTTGCGACCATGCAATAAACGAAAACCTTTGGACTTTCCGCTTGAACGCAGGGTCTAAACCTGTTGAGGTCCCGCGACAATCCGTCCGTTAGGTCCCGCCAAATGTCTATAGAACCACAAATTGTGGAAGTCGATCACGCTGGCAAGCCACGCCGCTTTGTGTTCGTGCTGATGCAAAATTTCACGATGCTGTGTTTCGCCAGCGCTGTGGAAAGCCTGCGCATTGCAAACCGAACCGCAGGTAAGACATTGTATAGCTGGAAAATCATCGGCGAAGGCGGCGGCGATGCCGTTTGTTCAAACGGCTGTGCTTTTCGGCTTGAGGATGACCTGTGCGAATTGGACCGCAACGATACCGTCATGCTGTGTGGCGGAATTGACGTGCAGAAAGCCACGACCAAGAAGACGTTGAACTGGCTGCGCCGCGAGGCGCGGCGCGGTGTGATTGTTGGAGGGCTTTGCACGGCGGGCTATACCATGGCCAAGGCTGGCCTGCTTGACGGCAAGAAAGCGACGATTCATTGGGAAAATCAAGACAGCTTTGCTGAGGAATTCGAAGATGTCATTCTGACGAAGTCCGTATTCGTCGTTGACGGAAACCGGATCACGACCGCCGGTGGCACCGCGTCAATCGACCTGATGCTCAAGATCATCGCCGACGACCATGGCGAGGATCTTGCCAATGCCGTCGCTGATACACTCATTTATTCTGCCATCCGCACAGATCAGGATACCCAGCGCCTGTCGATCCCGACCCGCATCGGCGTGCGCCATCCCAAACTGTCGCGAGTGATCCAGATGATGGAAACCAACATCGAAGAACCGATCAGCCCTGCCACTCTGGCCCATGATGTCGGCATGTCCACACGCCAGTTAGAGCGGTTGTTCCGACGCTATTTATCGCGCAGCCCCAAACGCTATTACATGGAACTCCGCCTGCAAAAGGCGCGCAACTTGCTCATGCAGACAGATATGACCGTGATTAACGTCGCGCTGGCTTGTGGCTTTGCATCGCCGTCGCACTTCTCGAAATGCTATCGGTCACACTACAGCACCACACCCTACCGGGAACGCGGAACGCAAGCCTCACGGCTGTCCGTCTAGCTGTCAAGAACGCATCGTCACATGATGCGGAACGCTGAAGGCTGACCCAACAGGCCGGGCCAACCTGACAACTGCGCGCCGTCGGCCCCATTTTTCGCATTTTGCAGCCAAATAGACCGCAGATTACCGCAGTTTAAGGCGAAATGCCCAAGCGTTGTGGCTTCACATCCCGGTACGCCCTGTTAATGTCTTCGCTAGGATAAAAAATATCCATCAGCGGAGACTAAAAATGAAAAAACTACTTTTGGCGACAACCGCCATGGCGATGATGACTGGCGCGGCACACGCGGCAGGTCATGCGGAAGACGTAAAAATTGGTGTAGTCCTGGGTTTCACCGGCCCCTTGGAATCCATTACACCAGCCATGGGCGCTGGCGCCGAGATGGCGATGGCAGAAGTGACGGCATCCGGCGCGCTGCTGGGCGGTGCGACCGTCACATCCGTGCGCGGTGATAGCACATGCATCGACGCAGGTGCGGCCACATCCGCAGCCGAGCGTCTGGTCACTTCCGACGGCGTGAATGCGATTATGGGCGCAGATTGTTCCGGCGTGACCGGCGCCATTTTGCAGAACGTCGCCCGTCCGAACGGCGTCGTCATGATCTCTCCGTCCGCGACATCACCGGGCCTGTCAAGCGCTGACGATGATGGCCTGTTCTTCCGGACAGCGCCATCTGACGCGCGTCAGGGTGTGATCATCACCAACATCCTGCAGGACCGCGGTTACAATGAAGTCGCACTGACATATACCAACAACGACTACGGCAAAGGTCTTGCCGATGCGTTTCAGGCTGCGTTTGAAGCGGCTGGTGGTACGGTCACAATTTCGGCAGCCCATGAAGACGGCAAGGCCGACTACTCTGCGGAAGTCGGCGCACTGGCATCTGCTGGCGGCGAAGTTCTTGTCGTTGCAGGCTACGTCGACCAAGGTGGGTCCGGCGTGATCCGTTCCGCGCTCGACACTGGCGCATTTGATACGTTCTACGTGCCTGACGGCATGGTTGGCGCGAAACTGAATGAAAACTTCGGCGCAGAGATGAACGGATCGTTTGGTGCATACCCCGGCACAGACAGCCCCGGTGCGGCAAAGTTCGTTGAATTGGCTGCCGAAGCCGGTTTTGACGGAACAGGCGCGTTTTCACCTGAATCATACGACGCAGCGGCCCTGATCATGCTGGCCATGCAGGCTGCGGGTTCGTCTGCCTCGGCCGACTTCAAAGATCACGTTTTTGACGTGGCCAACGCCCCCGGCGTGGAGATTTTCCCAGGTGAGCTGCAGAAAGGTCTCGAGCTTCTCGCGGCGGGCACCGACATCGACTATGTCGGCGCATCTGCTGTTGAATTGATTGGCCCCGGTGAATCGGCTGGTAACTATCAGGAAATCGAATTTGCCGATGGTGTTTATTCGACAATCGGTTTCCGTTAATCGGCCCACTTGACGTTGAAACGGCGCAGGCGACTGCGCCGTTTCCCAAAATAAACGCATAAAAAACTGCGTACCCCAGGGGGACGGACATGATCGTTGTTGAAAATCTGGTGAAAACCTTTGGTGGTTTTCGCGCTGTAGATGGCGCATCTCTACGGATAGAGGAAGGTACAATCACCGGTTTGATTGGCCCCAATGGTGCCGGAAAAACCACCCTGTTCAATGTGATAGCTGGCGTTCTTAAGCCAACATCAGGTCGTGTGACCATGTTGGGCGAAGACATCACCGGCCTGCCGCCGCACGCGCTGTTCCATAAGGGTCTGTTGCGCACCTTTCAGATTGCGCACGAATTTTCGTCGATGACCGTGCGTGAAAATCTGATGATGGTCCCCGGCAACCAGTCCGGCGAAACGCTGTGGAACACATGGTTCGGCCGTAAACGCATCGCTGAGGAAGAACGCGCGCTGCAGGCCAAAGCCGATGAGGTGATCGAATTCCTGACGATCGAACACCTCAAGGATGAAAAAGCGGGCAACCTGTCCGGTGGTCAGAAAAAGCTGCTCGAACTGGGCCGCACCATGATGGTCGACGCGCGCATCGTATTTCTGGATGAGGTCGGCGCGGGCGTGAACCGCACTCTGCTCAATACCATCGGTGACGCGATCATCAGGCTGAACAAGGAACGCAACTACACGTTTGTCGTCATTGAACACGATATGGATTTCATTGGCCGGCTCTGCGACCCCGTCATTTGCATGGCCGAAGGTCATGTGCTGGCCGAAGGGACGCTGGACGAGATCAAAGCCAATGAGCACGTCATCGAGGCGTATCTTGGCACTGGCCTGAAAAACAAAGACAAGGTGGGCGCATGACCCGATTTATCCTTACCATCCTGCTGGGGATGATCCTGGGCGCTGTTTTAACGCTTTGGTTTATCTACCAAAATTACGCAGATTCGTCAGAACAAGCGCTGATGCGCGACACGTTGACGACCTATCTGCCCTTCATGTCGGAGTACTTTAACCCGTGAGTGATCCATTTTTGATCGGCGAGGCCATGACCGGCGGCTATGGCAAAGGCCCCGATATTCTTCATGGTTGCACGATTGCAGCCGAAAAAGGTGAAATTGCCGTGATCGTTGGCCCCAACGGCGCGGGTAAATCCACTGCGATGAAGGCTATCTTCGGAATGCTGAACGTCAACAGTGGCGCTGTGCGGCTGGACGGTGAGGATATCACCAAACTCACGCCGCAACAGCGGGTTGTAAAGGGTATGGGCTTTGTCCCGCAAACCGCGAATATCTTCACCTCGATGACGGTGGAAGAGAACCTTGAGATGGGCGCCTTTATCCGCCGCGACGATTTTCGCGATACGATGACACAGGTCTATGACCTGTTTCCTATCCTGAAGGAAAAACGCAATCAGCCCGCCGGAGAGCTTTCGGGCGGCCAGCGGCAACAGGTGGCTGTCGGTCGCGCGCTGATGACCAAACCAAAGGTGCTGATGCTGGACGAACCTACTGCGGGCGTCAGCCCCATTGTGATGGACGAACTCTTTGACCGGATCATCGAGGTTGCCCGCACCGGCATCCCGATTCTGATGGTGGAACAAAACGCCCGCCAAGCGCTTGAAATTGCGGATAAAGCCTATGTTCTGGTCCAAGGGCGCAACGCCCACACCGGCACTGGCAAAGAGCTATTGGCAAACCCCGAAGTCCGGCGGAGTTTCTTGGGCGGATGATGAAAAAAATTAACAGTGCGAATATGACAACGCCAACGCCACTGGGGACCTGCACATGGATTTCTTAAACGCCCTTGTGGCTCTTGCCAACTTCGTCATCGTGCCGGGCCTTGCCTACGGTGCCCAGCTTGCCATCGGCGCATTGGGCGTGACCCTGATCTACGGAATTTTGCGATTTTCGAACTTTGCACATGGCGACACAATGGCCTTTGGCACCGCCATGACGATCAAATTCACGGGCCTGCTTCTGGCGCTTGGCATTACATTTGGCCCCTTGCCGACGGCCCTTCTCGCCCTGCCCTTTGGGATCGCGGCAACCTGCCTGCTGGTCTTGTTCATTGATTGGCTGGTCTACCAGTTTTACCGCGACCAAAAGGCATCGCCGGTTATTCTGGTGATCGTGTCGATGGGTGTGATGTTCGTGATGAATGGCGTTGTCCGGTTTGCCATCGGGGTCCAGGACATCCGTTTTGCGGATGGCGAGCGTTTTATAATAACTGCCCGGGACTTTAAGACGATGACCGGCCTCGACGAAGGTCTTGCGATCAAGACCACACAGGCGATCACAGTGGTGGTGGCTGTTGTGGTCGTCGCGCTTCTGTTTTGGTTTTTGAACAAGACCCGCACCGGTAAATCCATGCGGGCTTTTTCGGACAATGAAGATTTGGCGCTGCTGTCAGGTATCAACCCCGACAAGGTGGTCAAGGTCACCTGGATCCTCGTCGCAGCACTCGCCACGACCGCCGGAGTGCTCTACGGGCTTGATAAGTCTTTCAAGGCCTTCACCTATTTCCAACTTCTGCTGCCTATCTTCGCGTCGGCCATCGTTGGTGGCCTTGGCAGTCCGTTGGGTGCCATCGCAGGCGGCTTCGTAATCGCCTTCAGCGAGGTAACGATTACCTACGCATGGAAAAAAGTGCTGGTTTATCTGATGCCAAGCAACCTTGAGCCGGACGCGCTCGTTCAGTTGCTGTCCACCGACTATAAATTTGCCGTCAGCTTTGCGATCTTGATTGTCGTATTGTTGTTCAAACCGACCGGCCTTTTCAAGGGACAATCCGTATGAACCCCGCACTGAAAAATTCCCTTCTTTTCGGCTTTGTCGGTCTGCTGATCATTGGCACCGGTATGGTCCAAGGCTGGAACTCTGCGCTCTTGATCGTGAACATGGGCCTGATTTCGGCCATCATGGCGTTGGGCGTAAACTTGCAGTGGGGCTTTGCCGGCCTGTTCAACATCGGGATCATGGGGTTCGTGGCTCTTGGCGGGCTTGCCACGGTTGTCGTGGCGATGCCGCCGGTAGGCGAGGCATGGTCCGCAGGCGGCCTGCGGGTGATCCTTGGCTTGATGATGGGCGCGGGCACTGTGATTGCAGCGGTATTTGCGCAAAAACGTCTCAAGGGGCGCAGGCGCACCTTGGTCACCATTGCTATCCTGATCGTTGGTTTTTTCATCTTTCGAGCTGTATTTGACGGCGGTGTGAACGCGATCGAAGCGGTTAATCCTGCATCAACCGGCTATCTGGGCGGGCTTAACTTCGGGGCGCAGATGCGTGCGCCAAGTGATTTGCCGCAACCCGATCTGTTCATCCTGCTCTCTTGGCCCGTTGGCGGCCTGTTTGCGGCTGGGGCTGCCTGGATCATTGGCAAAACCGCACTGGGTCTGCGTTCTGACTATTTGGCGATTGCCACCTTGGGGATTGCCGAAATCATCATCGCCGTGATGAAGAACGAAGACTGGCTCGCGCGCGGCGTGAAGAACGTGATCGGCCTGCCACGGCCCGTCCCCTACGAGGTCACACTCCAGCAAGACCCTTCGTTTGTTGAACGCGCCGCAGGTCTGGGGCTTGATCCGGTAACGGCCTCAACACTCTATACAAAGCTTGGCTATGCGGTCTTGTTTACCATTGTCTTGCTCATACTGCTTTGGCTGGCACAAAAGGCCCTCAACAGCCCGTGGGGCCGGATGATGCGCGCGATCCGCGACAACGAGGTCGCGGCCGAGGCGATGGGCAAAGATGTGACCGCACGCCACCTGCAAATTTTCATTCTTGGCTCTGCGATCTGTGGCATTGCGGGTGCGATGATGACGACGCTGGACGGTCAATTGACGCCGGGCACCTATCAGCCACTGCGCTTTACCTTCCTGATCTGGGTGATGGTTATCGTCGGCGGCTCTGGCAACAACTTCGGTGCGGTGCTGGGCGGTTTTCTGGTCTGGTGGCTCTGGGTTGAGGTGGAACCGATCGGGCTTGGTCTGATGAACCTGCTCAGCAGTGGCTTGGAAGACGGCAGTGCGCTCAAACTCGGTATGATCGAGTCGGCGGCACACATGCGGCTCCTCACGATGGGCGTGGTGTTGTTGCTGGTACTGCGATTTAGCCCACGCGGGTTGATCCCCGAACGCTAGCTTGTTCTTACCGTCCGCCTTGCTACAAGGGGCGGACGGGAAACATGGGGAACAATATGGCACTGATCTTTCGCTGGCTGGTGCGGCTGGCAACGACTTTGATCGTTCTGTCCGTTGCGGTGTTTGTGCTGGGCTATTATTTCGCCGCGCGATCCTTGCCCGATTACAACGCCCAAAGCACCGTCGCTGGCATTGGTGCCCCGGTCGAGATTGTGCGCGACAATGCAAATGTGCCACATATCTTTGGTGCCACTGATGATGATGTCTATTTCGCGCTTGGCTATGCCCATGCACAGGACCGCCTTTGGCAGATGACAATGCTGCGGCGCACCGCACAGGGCCGTCTGTCGGAACTGTTTGGGACGCGCACGGTCGGTATTGACGAAGTCCTGCGCCGCTTTGACTTGTACACGCTCGCCGTGTCGTCGGTCGCGGCACAGGATGACCAGACCAAAGCGGCGCTGACAGCCTATTCCGGCGGCGTAAATGCCTGGCTCGCCGAGGTGAACAACGGCGCGCGCGGTCGCGGTGCGCCGGAAATGTGGCTATTCAACCATCCCATTGCGCCTTGGCAACCCGCCGATTCCCTTGCGATTCTGAAACTGATGGCCTTGCAATTGACGTCGCATCTGGAAAATGAAGTCTTGCGCGCGCGGACATCGCTGCTGATCGGGAATGACAGGCTGAAAGACATCATGCCTGATGATCCGACCACCGGGGTTGCGGCACTGCCTGCCTACGCCAGCCTGATACATGACGTACCGATCTATGCCGAAAACACCCGTATGCCATTTGATCCGCTCTCGCCGATCAAGCCTATTGAACTCGCTGGGGCATCCAATGCATGGGCTGCCAATGCCCAGCGATCCGCGCGCGGTGCCACGCTTTTGGCGAATGATCCGCATTTGGGTCTGACGGCGCCGACAATCTGGTATCTTGCCCGGCTAGAGCTGTCGTCGGGCGGCGTTATCGGCGGGACCATTCCCGGCATGCCGGTGGTTTTGTCGGGCCGCAGCGCCGATCTTGGTTGGGGTCTGACATCTGCTTACGTTGACGATCAGGATGTTTTGATCGAGGAAGTCAATCCAACCAACCCAAACGAATACCGCAGCCCCGATGGTTGGGTTCCATTTCGCAGTCGTGACAGCATCATCACCGTCAAAGGCGCGCCCGCCGTGACGCTCCGCTTGCGGTGGACCGCCAATGGGCCTGTGATGCCCGCCAGCCAGTTTGACCTTGGCACGATCACGCCACAGGGCCACGTCACCGCTATCGCCTGGAGCGCACTGTCAGACCGCGACCCCAGCATGTCATCGGCCATGGCGATTATGCGCGCGCGTACTGTCGACTCTGCGATTGCTGCGGGCGAAACCTATATTGCGCCAGCGCAGAATTTGACCCTTGCGGATCGCAACCGGATTGCCATGAAAACCATCGGCGCCCTGCCCGCACGCGACGCCCAGCATCAAAGTCAGGGGCGGTTCCCATCATACGGGTATTTACCTGAAAACCGCTGGCAGGGCCGGTTTCCCTATAGCGCCAATCCAGAATTCAGGGACCCCGAAGGCGGCATTATCGGCAATACCAACAACAAAACGGTCGACCGGCCCTTTCCATTGCATGTCTCGTACCGCTGGGGCGACACGCAGCGGGTCAATCGTTGGCGTCGGCTGATGCAGGCACGCGAAGTACATACGCGCGACAGCTTCATCGAGGCGCAGCTTGATACCGTCAGCTTTACCGCGCGGAGCCTGCTGACATTGATGGGGGCCAACCTGTGGTACACCGGCGACGCAGCACCCGACGGAACGCCCGAACGACGGCGCCAGATCGCGCTTGATCTGTTATCAGCCTGGAACGGCGAGATGAACGAACATTTGCCAGAGCCCCTGATCTACGCGGCGTGGCTCCGCGAATTTCACAAACGGCTCATCCGCGATGAACTTGGGCCGCTTGCGCCCGAATTCACCCATGCCGACCCTGTGTTCATCGAGCGGGTCCTGCGTGACATCGACGATGCCGACGTATGGTGCGATGTCATCCAGTCGGCCCCGGTCGAGACCTGCACAGACATCGCCCGGCAGTCGCTGGACGATGCGCTGATCTGGATCATGGAACACCACGGCGCCGCGATAGAGGCAGTGCGCTGGGGCGACGCCCATCAGGCCACCCATGACCACCCGGTTCTGGGTGACACGCCGCTGTTGAACTGGTTCGTGAATATCCGGCAATCCACCAGTGGTGGCGATCACACATTGCAACGCGGCCGGACATCGGGCACCGGCCCTGCTCCGTTTCAGAACGTGCACGCCGCCGGATATCGCGGCGTCTATGATTTCGCCGACCCTGGCAGTTCTGTTTTTGTGACGGCAACCGGTCAGTCGGGCCATCCGCTGTCGCGCTACTACGACAATCTTGGCGAACTGTGGCGTCGCGGTGAATATATCCCGATGTCGCTTGATCCTGAACTGGCACGTGCCGCAGCCGTTGGTGTGACATGGCTACGGCCAGCCAACTGATTGTTCGTCTCCGTTAACGATTACGTAAGGTTTTTGCCGCTATTCATGTCTGACCATGCGTCAGTCATTGCTCATCCCCAAAGCCATTCCTTGGTTCGCGATCAGGCGGACCTGCGATTATGTGCTGAAACCGGGCGCAATCATGGTGGCTATCCATCTCCTGACATTTTTGTTTGAAGCTATTATCGTTGGGCCTGAGCATATGCTGCCGTTTGGCCAGCGGTTTTTGTTGTCCAACCTTGTGGCGGCACCGTTTGTTGGGGTCGCTTTCGTGCTTTTTACGTATCTGGATCGTCTGCAGCTAAAACTGGCCACGCTGGCCATGACCGATTTCCTGACGGAACTACCGAACCGCCGTGCCTTTCTTGAAAGAAGTACCGAAGCGGCAAGCGGCTACCTGCTTGTCATCGACGCTGATCATTTCAAGCTGATCAACGATACATACGGGCACGCCGCAGGTGATGCCTGCCTGCAGGCCATCGCGGACCAGTTGCGCAACATTACACGCGACACTGACATCATCGGTCGGATCGGCGGTGAAGAATTCGCTTCGTTCCTGCCCAATGCCACGGAACGGCAGGTTAGCGCCTTGGCCAAACGGCTCACCAGACCAATTATCGTTCCCATCGAAGACCATCCAATTCCGGTGAAACTGACGTTATCTTTGGGCGCCTCACTGCGGCGCAAGGACGAGACGAACGAAAACGCATTTAAGCGCGCGGATAGTGCACTTTACGTCGCCAAGAACACCGGTCGGGGTCGGTTGGTATTTTGGACCCCGGCCATGCAGGAATGCGCGGCCTGATCGCACCTACAACCGCGCAAAACGTTCCTTTTGCAGCGCCGTCCAAAGCACTTTGATGACATACCCATCATCGGTCGGCAGTTCGTCAGTGACAATACCCGCGTCAAACAGCCAAGCCCGCTTGCGCCCCTCACCAAAACCGATGGTCAGCACCTCTGCGGTACGCGGGTCCCGCAACTTTTCTGATATCGCATCAAGGAGCGCATCAATGCCTTCACCTGTCACTGCAGAGGTCGCAAAGATCGTATCTTTACGCTCAGCCGTGACAACAACAGACGCCCGGTCTTCATCGTCCAACAGGTCAATCTTGTTCCAAACCTCCAGCATTGGGGCGTCTTCCGGTACACCAAGACTGCGCAAAATCGCAGTGACATCCTGTGCCTGCTCATCACTTTGCGCGTGACTGATGTCGCGGACATGCACGATCAGATCGGCATCCAAGACCTCTTCCAACGTGGCGCGGAATGCAGCGACTAGTTCTGTCGGCAAATCGCTGATGAAACCCACCGTGTCGGACATGATCACCTCATCTCCGGCAGGTAACACGATCTTGCGCATCGTTGGGTCGAGCGTCGCAAACAGCATGTCCTTGACAAAAACATCTGCCCCGGTCAGCCGGTTGAACAAAGTGGATTTCCCGGCATTGGTATAGCCAACAAGCGCGACGATCGGGAACGGCACCTTGGCACGTCCCGCGCGATGCAAAGCCCGCGTTTTGACAACCTTGGCCAATTGCCGGCGCAAACTGCCCAGTTGGTCATCAATTGCACGGCGGTCCGCTTCGATCTGTGTCTCGCCGGGGCCACCCACAAACCCCAATCCACCGCGTTGGCGTTCAAGGTGGGTCCAGGCACGCACCAGACGCGTCCGCTGATAAGACAGCGCCGCCATTTCGACTTGCAACACACCTTCAGACGTCCGCGCCCGATCACTGAAGATTTCCAGGATCAACCCTGTACGATCCAGCACCTTGACGCTCCAGGCTTTTTCAAGGTTCCGCTGCTGCACCGGGCTGACCGGGCCGTCGATCAGCACCAGTTCCACCTCGGCTTGCGACATCGCCAGGCGCAGCTCTTCTATCTTGCCTTTGCCAAATAACATGCCGGCACGCATGCGCGGCAATCGCACGACCGTGGCCCCCACAACCTCTAGGTTGGGCAGCGCGGCGGCAAGCGCCACAGCTTCTTCCAGCGCAGGCTCGGATGCTCTGCGGCTTTGGTCGGACTTGAGCTCGGGGTGCAGCACCCAGGCCCGTGTTCTGGGCCTATCGTGTTCCATGGCGATTATTCTTCGCCTTCATACAGGCTTATGGGCTGAGCCGGCATGATTGTCGAAATCGCACTCTTATACACAAGCTGGGACTGACCATCGCGGCGCAAAAGCACACAAAAGCTGTCAAACCACGTGATAACACCCTGCAATTTCACACCATTAACCAGAAAGATCGTCACAGGCACCTTCGTCTTGCGGACATGGTTCAGAAAAGCATCTTGAAGATTTGCCTTATCGGCAGCCATAACGGACCCCTTTTTTTGTTCTTGCGGCCGCGTATCGGCCCCCCGTGTTCATCTTGTAGTATGTCGCGCCCTTTCAGGACTTTCCAGCCCAAAATAACTGCGTTCTTTCAGGGCACTACCGACGCCAGATTTCGGGATTAAACAGCGCGATGATTGCCAGCGTTTCAAGACGTCCAAGCACCATCGCTGCGGCAAGGACAATCTTTGCTGCATCAGGGATGCCGGAATACGAAATCGGCGTCTCAGCCGCGACAGCGGCCAGTGGCCCCGTGGTCGACAGCGCCGAAACAGCCAGCACCATTGATGTCTCAAACTGAACACCCGTCAGCGACAGCAGCAGCATGACAACAGCAATGCTGATCGCAAACAGCATAAAGAATATCCAGGAAATATAGGCACCCTGCTTGCGAATCCGTCGCGCCTCACGGCCACCACCACCAACGGATGAAGGATGCACCAACCGTTCCTGCTCGCGCTGGCCGTGCCGGAAAAGCGCGTAGATACGCAGCAGTTTCACACCGCCTGCCGTGGTCGCCACACCGCCACCAATCAGGGCCAGACCGATCAGAAACAGGCCCGGTGTCTCAAGTCCGGACCAGTTCGCGGCCCCGCCCCAGTAGTGCGATTCAAAACCTGTGGTCGTCAGAAACGACGTGACCGTAAACAAGGCCCCCCAAAGCGCCTGCCAACTGGCACCTAGGTTTGTTCCCGATGGACTATCAGCGGCACCGACAAAGTGCCTGATGAACAAAAGGGCCGTCACAGACCCGATCAGGAAGATCGCTGTCAAAAACTCCGGGTCGCGGCGCAGTCCCTGCCCGGCCTCGCCAATCAAACCACGGCTGAACGTCAGTCGTGAAAGCGCAAATGCGAAAAAGACAAAGACCAACAGTTCGCCCCAGAACCGCGATGCTGCGTAGTAAAGACCCCCAATCGGCGAGATCCCCGACGTCGAAAGCGTCGACATCGCATGGCACAGCGCGATGTACGGAAACTCGCCCATGATGACCAAGCCGACCCAAAGCAAAAACGTCAACCCAACATAGATGGGCGTCAGCGACAGCGTGTAGCGCACCATCCGTTCAGACGGATCAGCAATGCGTGCGATTTGCGTGAACGATGTACTGGACCCTTTGCCGATATTGGTCGTCGCGCGCACCTCAAAACCACCAAGGTTCATGGGCGCAAAAATCGACACCGCCGTCACCCAGACCAACAAGCCGCCCAGCCAACCCACGAGCGCCCGCCACAAGTGCAGTGAGGGGGTCAGCCGACCGGCGTTCTCATAGACAGAGGCCCCCGTGGTGGTGAAACTCGATACCATCTCAAACCACGCATCAAGATAGGTCGTATTGCCGACGGCCTCATAGAATGGCACCGCGAATATCATCGGCAATAGCGTAAAGGCGGACAGCAAACCGATTAATTGACTGCGCGCGACGTTTTGCGGTGCATATCCGGCCGTCGTCAAACCAACAATCAGCGTCAGGATTGAAAACAGGATAAACCCATAGAAGAACACGCGCATTGTGTTGAAGTCTTCCATGATGGCGCCGTGGATTGCGGGCACGATCATCGCAATCGCGCCAAGTCCCATCAGGACCACGAAAAAAGGCAGGCGCGTGATCCAACCCATCAGAAAAAGTCTATCGTGACCTGCAAGAGCCGTTCAACTTCGGGCACATCGTCGGCCATTGCAAAAATTGCAATCACATCCCCCTCGTCAATCCGGGTCTCGGCAGTGGGCTTGACAACTTTGCCCTGCTTCATGATCCCCCCGATCAGCGTTCCTTCCGGAAACGCGATCTCTTTAATCTTTTGCCCTGCGATGGGCGATGTGCCCAGCACTTGCGCTTCGATCAATTCCGCCTCGGCATCACCGATCGAATAAACGCCGCGCACGCGACCATGCCGGATATGGCGCAGAATTGAACTGACCGTAGTGGCGCGTGGATTGATATATGCGTCAATATCCAGCGGCCCCATCAGTGGCACCAAAGTTGGATCATTGATCAGGCAAATCGCCATCTTGCAGCCCATTTCTTTGGCCCGAACCGATGCGAGCAGGTTCGTCTTGTCATCATCGGTCACCACCAGAACAGCATCTGCCGTGGAAATATTCGCTTCTTCCAACAATGCACTGTCAAGCCCGTCACCATGCAATACGATTGTCCGGTCAAGGGCATCTGCGGCGCGTTCCGCACAGTCCCGCTGCTTTTCAATCATCTTGACCCGGACACGGTCGGTGCGCGCTTCGAGCGCCTTGGCCACGCCCAACCCGACGTTTCCGCCACCGATAATCACAATCCGCTCTTGTTTCGACTGGGTTTTTCCGAAAATCTCCAACGTGCGGGTCATATCCTCGGTATGGGTAAAAATATAACAATCGTCACCGGGGAATATCTGGTCACCCGCCGAGGGAACAAAAAGCGCGCCATCACGGCGGATGCCGACAACGATCGCGCGTAATGTCGAAAAGAGGTCCGTCAACTGCCGCAACGGTGTGTTGATCACCGGGCAGTCGTCGTCAATCGTGATCCCCAAAAGCTGCGCGCTGCCTTCCAGAAAGCTTTCCGTGTCGAACGCCGCCGGTGCTGCAAGCCGCTGCAACGCGGCTTCGGCCACCTCTTTTTCAGGTGAGATCACAACGTCAATGGGCAGGTGTTCGCGCCGATAAAGATCTGAATAAATCGCATCTAGGTAACTTTGGGCCCGCAGCCGTGCGATCTTGCGCTGGATCGAAAAGACCGAATGCGCGACCTGACAGGTGACCATGTTCACCTCGTCGGAATGGGTCGCTGCGATGATCATATCGGCGTCACGCGCGCCTGCCCGCTCAAGCACATCGGGGTGGCTGGCGAAACCAGAAATCCCCTGCACATCCAGCGTATCGGTCGCGCGCCGCACCAGTTCTGGGTTGTTGTCCACAACAGTGACATCGTTGTTTTCGCCCGATAGGTGGCGGGCAATCTGCCAGCCCACCTGCCCGGCACCACAGATGATCACTTTCATTATGCTTCGCCTTCAACATAGGCGACACGACCGCCCGCTTTATTTGTCGTCACGACACCTAACGACTTCAGCTTCCGGTGCAATGCCGAACGTTCCATTCCCACAAACGACGCCGTGCGGCTAATATTGCCGCCAAAGCGATTGATCTGCGTCAGCAAATATTCACGCTCAAACAGCTCGCGGGCTTCACGCAGCGGCAGGGTCGCAAGCCCGCCGGCCAGCAAAATCCGCCCCTCTTCGCCGCCAGACTCATCCGCAGCCGGCAGCTCTTTGGCGCAGATTTTACCGGTACTTTCTCCAAGGATAAGAACACGTTCGACAACGTTCTTCAACTGGCGCACATTGCCCGGCCACAGCATTGTCTGCAATAGTGCACGGGCGTCATCCGCCAATGCCCGCAGTGGCAGGCCCTGGACTTTGTTGAACACCTCAATGAAATATTCTGCGAGAACGGGAATATCCTCGCGCCGTTCGTCAAGCGAAGGCACCGGAATTGGAACGACGTTCAAACGGTTATATAGCTCTTCGCGGAACGTCCCGGCTTCAATAGCCATCGGCAGGTCGCGGTTCGTGCTGGAAATCACCCGCAGGTCGACCTGTATCTTGTCCGTCCCCCCGACCCGCTGAAACCGCTGATCCACCAGCACACGCAGGATTTTCGACTGGGTACCGATCGGCATGTCAGCGATTTCGTCAAAGTAGATCACGCCGCCGTTCGCCTCTTCCAGCAGTCCCGGCTCGATCCCGCGCCCGCTGTCCTCGCGACCAAACAACACCTCTTCCATGCGGTCAGGCGCAATCGACGCCGAATTCACCGTGATGAACGGGCCCGAAGACCTGTTCGAATGGGCGTGGATATAGCGCGCAGCGATTTCTTTGCCTGCGCCCGCTGGTCCGGTCAACATAACCCGGCCATTGGACTTCGTCACCTTGTCCAACTGCGATTTCAGCGTCCGGAACGCGGCACTATCACCCAGCATCTCGGTGGCGACCACTTCGCCACGTTTGAGTTCAATATTCTCCCGGCGCAGGCGTGATGTTTCCATCGCCCGCCTGATCACCACCAACAGCTGGTCAATATTGAAAGGCTTTTCGATGAAATCATAGGCACCCTGCTTAATCGCGGCGACCGCGATCTCGATATTGCCATGGCCCGAGATGATCACGATGGGGATGTCCGGATGGTCGCGCTTGACCGATTTAAGAATATCAATCCCGTCCATATTGCTGTCTTTCAGCCAGATATCCAGGATCATCAATGCAGGCGGCACACTTGCGATCTGCGCCATACATTCATCAGATGTCCCGGCAAGACGGGTTGTAAATCCTTCATCTTGCAGGATATCTGCAATCAGCTCTCGGATATCGCGTTCGTCATCGGTGATTAGAATATCGCCCATCATCGCCCTCATGCTGGTATTTTCGTGGCCTGCGCGCGCGCTGGCGCCACAGGAAGTTGGATCATTGCACAGGCACCGGCATGGTCCTGCCCTTCGAATATTTCTGCGTCGGTCAGCGTCAGCGTCCCGGCGTGTTCTTCGATAATTTTCTTGACAATAGGCAGGCCAAGCCCGGTGCCCTTGTCTCGCGTCGTCACATAGGGTTCGAACAGCCGCGCGCGGTCTTCGGGCAGTCCGATCCCGTTGTCTTGTATCGTGATCGTGACATGCCCCCCGCTTTGGGTCATCTGCACCCGGATCTGCGGCTGATAGTCCTCTGTTCTGTGTTGTCCGGCATATGTTTCGGTGGCCTCACCGGCGTTTTTGATCAGGTTGGTCAAGGCCTGACTGATCATCGTCCCGTCCAACTCTGCCAGCACCGCCTCTTTGGGCAGATATGCGGCAATGGTCACATCGGGCAAACCCGCCATCTGCAAGGCAACCGCGTCGGTGACCAGTTTGGTCAGATCACTCATTGTCAGGTGGGGCTCGGGCATCCGGGCGAATTTTGAAAACTCATCAACAATACGTCGCAGGTCATTGGTTTGACGCACAATAATATCTGTCATCTGCTCCAGCTTGTCGGAATCTGCACCGACCTGCCCGCTGAACTTGCGCTTGATCCGTTCTGCTGACAGCTGGATCGGGGTCAGCGGGTTCTTGATCTCATGCGCAATACGCCGCGCGACATCCCCCCAGGCGGCCATCCGCTGCGCGCTCACCAGATCAGTCACATCATCAAAGGCAACCACATATCCTTCAAGCGCGCCATCGGCATTGCGTCTTGGCGACATGCGCACCAGCAGACTTTCCTGCTGCCCCTTACGGACCAGATTGATCTGATCCTGCACGCTCTCGCTTTCCGCGCTGCGCACCCGCTCGAACAAGGCGGCAAATTCGGGGATCGCCACAGACAGCGCATTATCGGCCTGATCATGGCCCACCGATAACAACCGCCCGGCTGATGGGTTTACAAACGTCACCCGCCCGTCTTCGTCCAGACCGACAACCCCAGACGTCACCGAGCTGAGCACGGAGTCAAACAACCGCCGCCGACGTTCTGTCAGTCGATTGGTTTCCAACAGCTCGTCACGTTGCCCCTTCAACTGGCTGGTCATCTGGTTAAAATAGTGGCCCAGCTGTGAAATCTCATCGTCACCGTCATCCTCGATCACCCTGACATCAAGATCACCCGAACCCACCCGTTGTGACGCCAGCACAAGGCGTCCGACGGGCCGCGCCAGACGCTCGGCAAACCATAGCCCCAGCCAAATCGCGACAAGGATCAGGATCACCGCAAACCCCAGATAAAGGAGGCCAAACTGGAACAGCAACTGGCCCTGTGCCGTCGCCAGTTCTTCGTATTGGACGACGGTTTCCGTCGTATCGTCAAGCAAAGACAGCACATTGCCATCGACCTGACGCGTGACATAAAGATATCGGTCCCGAAACGCGGAAAGCGGGATCAACGCGCGGAATTCATTGTTCTCTAGGTCCTCGACAATGACCAACCCCGTGGCGTCAGCCTGCGCAAACACGGCGGGGCCGGGGCGTTCATAGGCAAATTCATACGATCGCGCCCCGCGGGCCGCAATATTGCCCAGACCATCAAGCACAAACGCTTCACTAAGCCCGCGTTCGATCTGGGCCTGCACATCGCCCAAGGCCCGGCGGACCTCTCCGTCATCCATGAAAAGGTTGGCCTGACGTTCATTGTTCAAATACCCGGCCAATGCACGCCCATCGCGGGTCAGCTCCTGGCGGTGCTCTTCTTCATAGGCTTGGGCGGTTGTCAGCGACGTTCGCAACACATTGCCAACCGGCTCTGAAAACAACCCATCCAGCGCGACCGAGATCAGCAACACAGAAAACACCGCGACCAGCACCGTCGGGATCAGCGCCGACAGGGCAAATACCCCCGTCAGCCGCAGGTGCAACCGCGACCCGGCAGATTTGGCCCGGCGTGCCGCGACCATCCGCGCCACCTGTCGCATCACGACAGCCGCCACGATCAATACATAAACAAGGTCCGCCAGCAGCACGAGCCGCAGTTCCGGCGATGATGCACCCCGGCCCAGCAGTCCCACGACTGCATATGTCAAAACGGCCAGCGCTGGCCCCAAGACCATCAGACCGACGGTCAGCGCGCTTTGCACATGGCGCTGGCGTTGCCAGCGACTAAACCGCGTTAAATTCAATCCCATAAGGGTACGGCGCACGCGCAAGGACCTGTCATTGGGGCGGGGTCACCCCCACGATACCGCTAATTTTCCATGATCCTGCCAAAGCAGTGACGCAATGCGGTCACGGTTCTGTTGCGGTTTTACATCAATTTGCGGCGGCGTGTCACGCGGATATCAAGGTCTGTGATCTTCTTGCGCAGGGTATTTCGATTAATACCCAATAAATCGGCGCATTTCGCCTGATTTCCGCCTGTTGCGTCCAACGCAATTTCGATCAATGGCCCCTCAACTTCCTTAAGTATCCGATTATACAGCCCCGGCGGCGGCAGCACACCCCCGTGCAAGTCAAAGTAGCGGCGCAAATGCTTGCCGACGCTTGCCGACAGTTTTTCACCCTCACTGCCCGACCGCAGCGGCTCAATCGCGGGCTGATTGCCCAAGACGGTTTCGACCTCGGACCGGGTGATTTCCTCTTCTGCGGACGTGAAAACCAACCGGCGCACCGCGTTTTCCAACTGGCGTACATTGCCCGGCCAGCTATAGGCACGCACCAAATCAAGCGCCGCATCGCCAAACCGACGTACCGGCGCACCATCGCGTTCGGCCCGTACCAGAAAATGTTCTGCCAAAAGCGGAATGTCGTCGACCCGTTCGCGCAATGACGGCACATCGACCGTCACCCCACTCAGCCGATAGAACAGATCCTCGCGAAACCGCCCCTCCTCCATGCGCGCCATCAGGTCCGACTGCGACGTCGCCATGATCCGCGGTGCGTTGTCGCCCAGACTATCAAGCATCCTGACGATCCGCGCCTGCGCGTCATCCGTCAAATCGCTGACCTCATCGAACAGAATCGACCCACCCTTGGCACGGCTCAGCACCGTCGAAGGCCCGTCCATCCCCGCAAGATCGCCCGCCGATACCACGATAAACGGCAGGCTGCGCCGATCGGAAAAATCATGTACCGCCCGCGCGATCAGTGACTTGCCAGTTCCGCTTTCGCCTGTAATCAAAACCGCCAGCTGCGTGTTCATCACCCGTGCAACCAGCCTGTACAGCGCCTGCATGACAGCCGTGCGGCCCACCAGCGGCAGGTCGCCCCCCTGCTCTGTTGCCCTGATATCCGGGCTGCGGGTGGTCGGTGCGCGGCGTTTCACCTCAAGCGCGCGGGCGGCGCGTTTCATCAGATCGGGCAGGTCAAACGGCTTGGGCAGATAATCATACGCCTCTGCTTCTGCCGCTTGAATGGCTGTCATGATCGTATTCTGCGCCGAGATCACAATCACCGGCAGTCCAGGGCGCGCAGCGGCAATCAATGGCAATTGCTCAAGCCCGTTTCCATCGGGCATCATCACATCTGATATCACCAGATCGCCTTTCCCCTCTTCGACCCAACGCATCAGCGTGACCAGCGAAGACGTGGCATGCACCTTGCACCCTGCGCGCGTCAGCGCCTGGGTCAGTACCGTCCGGATCGTGCGGTCGTCATCTGCAACAAGAACGGTCCCGTCCATTAGTTATCTCCTGTCTGAATGTCTTTGGGCGCCAGTGGCAGCGATATGCGAAATACCGTGCGGCCCGGCACGCTATCCACGGATATCCAGCCACCGACATCGCCGATCAGCTTTGACACCAGCGCAAGGCCCAGCCCCGTGCCGTTCTCCTTACCCGATACAAAGGGTTCAAAAATATCGTCGGCGATATCACGCGGCAGGCCCGGCCCGTCGTCGATAATCTCAACCTGCAAAGGCAGACGCGCCTGCGTGCCGTCCGACCGCCGCACCCGCAACGATGCGTCATAGAATGTGTGCAGCCGGATCGCACCACCGTGCTTGTTCGCCTCGGCCGCATTCTTGAGAAGGTTCAGGAATACCTGTAACAGCTGATCCCCATCCGCCATCGTCTGCGGCAGCGACGGGTCATATTCCTCGATGAACAGCATATGTGCACCAAAACCGACCGCCGCGGACTGCCGCGCACGATCCAGCACATCATGGATATTGACCGGTTTCAGAACAGGCGGGCGCAGATTGCCGAATTGCTCTACCTGCTCCAACAGCTTGACGATCCGGCGGCTTTCTTCGACGATCAAATCCGTCCATTCCTGATCTTCCGTGCTCAGCCCCATCGACAACAATTGCGCGGCCCCGGTGATCCCGGCCAGCGGGTTCTTGATCTCATGGGCCAGCATTTCCGCCATACCAATGGCCGATTTCGCAGCCTTGCCCGAAGAATGGTTCTGATTGATGCGGCTGGCAATCTCGCGGGGGCTGATCATCACGATCATCGCCCCTTCTGCCCCCTGCAGCGGCGCGAACTGGATATTGCACAGCATCGGTGGCCGCTCACCACTGCCCACATCCACATCATTCACAAACAACGAAGTACGGTTTTTGCGCGCCCTTGCAAAAGGTGCCTCAAGCGGCGCGTCGATCATCACCTTTTCCCAAAGCCGTTGGCCGGTCAGCGTCTTGGCCGACAGATTCAAGAACGTCTCTGCGGCCGGGTTGCTGGACACGATCAAATCATCACAGTCCAGCAGTAATGCCGGGACCGGCAGCGATGACCACAGGGCGGTATCAATAATCATGCCGCAGCCTCCGCGCACAAGGCATCGGCAAGATCACGCAGCACGTCGCGCGGATTTGCATGGGTCAGAATTGCCTTGCGCAATCCCGGCGCGGTTGCTGCATCGTCCATGTACCACCCCAAATGCTTGCGCGACACTTTGCGCCCCATTTCTTCACCGTAAAACGACAACATCGCCTCGTAATGCCCGCACACCATATCAATCAAATCGGGGCCGTGCGGCACATTTGGCGCCTGCGTGCCATGCAGCGCTGCGGCCACCTGCGCCAAAACCCAAGGCCGCCCCTGCGCGCCGCGCCCGATCATCACGCCATCCGCACCCGACAGGTCCAACGCTTGCCGCGCGGTGCCCGCATCCACGATATCGCCATTGGCAATCACAGGGATCGTCACCGCGTCCTTGATGGCACGGATCGCCGCCCAGTCAGCAGAACCTTTATAAAACTGGCACCTTGTGCGCCCATGAATGGTGACCAGCTTGATCCCTGCGTCTTGTGCCCGTCGCGCCACATCTGCGGCGTTCAGACAATCATCGTCCCACCCCAGCCGGGTCTTCAGCGTCACCGGTATATCAACGGCACTCACGACCGCCTCGATCAATGTCAGCGCATGGTCAGGCGTGCGCAACAGCGCCGACCCTGAATACCCATTGGTCACCTTCTTGGCCGGGCACCCCATGTTGATGTCGATCATCGCCGCACCGTTTGCCGCAACCATACGGGCCGCCTCGGCCATCCAGTAGGCCTCGCGACCTGCGATCTGCACCGCCGTACCGGCCTGATCGAACCCCAACTCTGCCCGCTCGCGGACGCCGGGTTTGGCCTGCACCATTTCCTGACTTGCGACCATCTCGCTGACCACCCAGCCCACACCAAAAGACGCAACCAACTGGCGAAAGGGCAAATCAGTAATGCCGGCCAATGGCGCCAGCGCGACTGGCGGCCGCAAGGCGAGGTCGTCAAGGAAAAGCGATTCTATTTTTGCCAACTGAATAATCATTCGCCTAAGGGGTGTGCGTTGCAGTAGACCTAGGGCGGTTTGGCAAAATCTACAACGAAACCCGGCCGCATAAATTCTCAAAAAATAGCATATGCCCATTAATTAGGCATATTGCGCGTTAAACTGACGAATTGCGCCGCCGCGCCCACCGCCCTACACCTGCTGATACGCAACAACGGGCATCCCATGATCACAGCCGCCATCATCGTCGCCGCTGGCCGCGGCACCCGCGCCGGAGGCGACGTCCCCAAACAATGGCAACAGCTTGGCGACCGAACCGTTGCCGCCCACGCGATACAAGCCTTTGCCGACCACCCCGGCATTGACCGATTGGTCCTTGTCATCCATCCTGATGATCGCCCGCCCATCCTTGGGGCGACAGTCGAAATTGTCATCGGCGGGGCGACGCGCCGCGAATCCGTTCTTGCCGGACTGACGGCAATCGAAGGCACGGTTGCGCGCGTCTTGATCCATGACGCGGCCCGCCCACTGATCAGCGCGCCGATCATCGACCGCGTCCTGGCCGCGCTCGATACGCACGCCGGTGCGGCCCCCGCTGTCGCCGTGACCGATGCGCTGTGGCAAGGCGCCGATGATATGGTGACCGGCGTCCAGAACCGCGACGGTTTGTACCGCGCGCAGACACCGCAAGGGTTCCACCTTGCCCCGCTCCTTGCCGCGCACCGCGCCAATGCCAATGAAGCCGCCGATGATGTCGCGGTTGCACGCGCTGCGGGGCTGGACGTCGCCATCGTGACGGGCGATGAAGAGAACATCAAAATCACCACGCCGGGTGACTTCGCCCGCGCGGCCAAACTGATGGGACTGGGCATGGATGTCAGATGCGGCAACGGCTACGATGTGCACCGCTTTGGGCCGGGCGATCATGTTTGGCTTTGCGGCGTCAAAGTGCCCCACGATCGCAGCCTGCAAGGCCATTCGGATGCAGACGTCGGCATGCATGCGGTGACAGATGCCATCTATGGCGCGCTGGGCATGGGCGACATCGGCCAGCACTTTCCACCGTCAGATCCCCAGTGGAAAGGCGCTGCCAGTCACATCTTCCTTGACCATGCCGTTGCCCTGGCCGCCCAACACGGCTACCGGATCAGCAACGCAGACTGCACTCTGGTCTGCGAATACCCCAAGGTTGGCCCGCACCAAACCGCAATGAAGGCGGCCATGGCGCAGATCATCGGGATCGGTGCCGACCGCATCAGCGTCAAGGCCACGACCTCGGAACGGCTGGGCTTTACCGGTCGCGGCGAAGGCATCGCATCCATTGCAACAGTAACACTGGTGAAACCATGACCCATCTGATCGCGACCTTCTTTTATGTCGGGCATATGCGCCCCGCCCCCGGCACATGGGGATCGCTCGCCGCATTGCCCGTCGCATGGGCAATCTATATCGTCGCGGGCCCCTGGGGACTGGTCGCGGGGGTTTTCGCCTCTTTCCTGCTTGGCCTCTGGGCCACACAAAAAGAGACCCACGGCAAAGACAACCATGACCCGTCTGAAATCGTCATCGACGAAGTCGCGGGCCAGTGGATTGCGCTTTTGCCGCTGGCATTTGGGGCCGCCAATAACGATGTCGCAATGACAGCGCTTTGGCCGGGTTGGATCGCGGCCTTTGCCTTGTTCCGCTTCTTTGACATCACCAAGCTTGGCCCCATTGGCTGGGCCGACCGGATGAACGGCGCGATGGGCGTGATGCTGGATGATGTCATCGCAGGTGTGTTTGCCGCCATCGGCGTTCTGGTGCTGGCTGGCCTTTACCACGGTCTGATGTGATGGGCGCAGACGCCCTCCTGCGGGCCGCCAAAGTGCGCGGCGTCATGATCGCCACCGCAGAAAGCTGCACAGGTGGCATGGTTGCGGCAGCGATCACCGATATCTCCGGCAGTTCGGCGATTTATGACCGGGGTTTCGTCACCTATACCAATGCAGCCAAGATGCAGATGTTGGGTGTTCAGGCTGCAACGCTTGATGCACACGGCGCCGTATCTGAACAGGTCGCGGCAGAAATGGCCACAGGTGCGCTGCGAAATTCCGACGCCCACATTGCCGTTGCCGTCACCGGCATCGCGGGCCCCGGCGGTTCCGCGCATAAGCCCGAGGGACGCGTTTGTTTTGGCATCGCCACACGTCAGGGCGTTCACTGTGAAACAATCGACTTTGGCGCGCGCGGACGCGCCCATGTGCGCCTTGCCGCAAAAGATCATGCGCTCCACTTGCTTCTGACCGCCGTAGATTCACTGGCGCCCAGAGATTAGGCAACTGGCCGGAAATACGCCCTAGATTACTGCATGATGCGAATTGCAACAAAGATAGGCGGCCTCAGACCCATTGGCCGCTTTTCTCAGCACATCGAATCCCTCCTAACCCCATCAACGAAAAAACCCAAATCAGGAGGGGACTATGAACGGAGCGGATACCGCGTGGATCATCGTGGCCACGGCGCTTGTTTTATTCATGACATTGCCGGGGTTGGCGCTGTTTTACGGCGGGCTTGTGCGCGCGCGCAATGTGCTCAGCGTGTTTATGCACTGCTACGCCATTGCCTGTCTGATGAGCATTTTGTGGTTCGCCTTTGGCTACTCCATCGCCTTTGGCAGCAGCGGCAACGCATTCTGGGGTGGTCTGGACAAGATGTTCCTGTCCGGCATCGACGCCGACACGCTGGCGGGCACCTTGCCTGAAATCCTGTTCTTTGCGTTTCAGATGACCTTCGCCATCATCACCCCTGCCCTGATCGTCGGTGCTTATGTGGAACGAATTGGCTTTGGATTTGTCCTGCTCTTTTCATCGCTTTGGATGCTGCTTTGCTATGCACCTGTCGTGCATTGGGTCTGGGGGGGCGGTTTTCTGGCTGATGGCGGGATATTTGGCGATACCGGCGTCAAGGACTTTGCCGGCGGTATCGTTGTCCACCAAACCGCCGGTCTCGCGGCGCTGATCCTTGTCGTTTTTCTTGGTCCTCGGCGCGACCCGTCCAAACCGCCGCACAATCCCGGCATGGTGATGATCGGTGCGGCAATGCTTTGGGTCGGCTGGTTTGGCTTTAACGGCGGCTCACAACTGGCAGCCGATGGCGGGGCCGCAATGGCAATCACAGTCACGCATCTTTCGGCGGCAGCGGCCTCGCTGACATGGGCGCTGTGGGAACGTGTGAAGTTCGGCAAATCGTCGCTCGTCGGCCTTGTCACTGGCACGATTGCCGGTCTTGCGTCAATCACACCCGCGTCCGGCTTCGTCAGCCCGGTTGAGGCGCTGATGATCGGCGGCATCGCAGGTATCTTGTGTCAAGAAGCCGTGGCGCTGATCCGCAGCAAAATCAAAATCGACGACACATTGGACGTTTTCGCAGTGCACGGCGTCGGCGGTATCTTCGGAACGATCATGATCGCGGCCTTCGGCGCAGGGTCATGGGTTGCGCAACTGGGATCACTGGCAATCGTGGGGGCGTTCACGGCGGTCGTGACCGTCACCCTCATCTTTATCTGCAAGGCGATCACGCCCATGCGCGTTGATCAAGAAACCGAAGTCATGGGCCTCGACATCACTGTCCATGGTGAACGCGCTTACGAATTCAACAGCTAGTCACGCCCAAGAAAAGCAGTCAGGTCGCCAATATCGCCTGACTGCACTGCGGCCCATAAATCATCCGCCAAGGCCCGCCCGACCACGGCGCGGGCCTTTTGCGTCAACCGTTCCGCGCGCTGGGCCAGTGGCAAAGGCACGTTCAAATCGTGGAACGCCTCCTGCGTGGTCCCATCAGAAAACCGCGCCGTCACACGCGCCTGCATCTCGGTCAGGCGATCATCGTCCTGCACCGTGACCCGATCCCGCAACGCAATCAATGCAGGGTCATTGGCCATGGTGTCGCTAAAGTTCGCGATACGTGCCGTATCAACGCCGGACAGACACATCGCGGCGGTCATGGCATAGGAGAATTTACACTCCAACCCGGTCCGTGGCGCTGGATTGTGGCACACAGTCAGCCAACGCGGATGGGTCGCAACGGTCACTGTGTCAATCTCTCCGGTGATCCCCGCAAGTGCCTCCAGCATCGCGTGCAAGCCATGGCAGCAGGCGTGAAACTTGTGACTGATACGGGCAATTTTCCAAATTTCTGACATATCCCATGCGGCCATATCAGCCCGCCCGGCATGGGTCGCGCCAAACCCTTACAGCCCCGACAGCCCGGCCGCGTCCGATGTCATCCCCGCCTGCGCCCATAGCGCCGCCTCGACCCCGCACCGCGCGGCAAGCCCGGCATTCAATGGCTTGCCCATCGTGCCAAACTGCCCTTTCAACCCCGACGCCCCCGTCGCGGCAAGGCCAATGGCGTGCCGGACCAAGGCAGGCGCAAGCCCTGACATCCGTGCCGCAGCCACGCAGGCCCCAAAAGCCCCTGCCGTCGCCGTTTGGTGAAATCCGATCTGGTAATGCCCGCGCCCCAGCCACAGCCCCACACGTACCGCCGCCTCCGACCCGACAACGGCCGCCTCAAGCAGGTCAGCGGTCTGTTGCACCGACGCAGCCCCAGCCATGGCAAGAACTGTCGGAAAAATCACCGCAGAGGTATGCCCGATATGATCAAAATGCGTATCATCGTAGTCAAGCGCGTGCCCGATCGCGCCATTGATCAACGCGGCCATCGGTGCGGGCGCGCGGCCACCTCCCACGACTGACGCGCTATTTGGCTGTTCATCATGCGAAAGCTGTGCCCGCAGCACACGCGCCACGGGTTCATTCCGTCCCGCTATGGCGCACACGGCCCAGTCAAACAGACACAGCCGCATCAGGTCCGTTGGCCCGACGCCGCCCTCGCCTTGGGACAGACGGATAAGATGCTGTTCAATACTCATGCATAAAGCTCGGACGCGCGGCGTTCAAATGACCGCACAACGCGCTGCATCGCATCGTTGAAAAACATTCCGGCAGCGCCCTGCAGCAACCGATTGCGAAACGCGAAATCGACGAAAAACGATACTTCACAACCGCCCCCTACATCCTTGAAATTCCACTGACTTTCCATGTGCTGAAACGGCCCATCCAGATATTCCGTATCAATCCGCTTGATCCCCGGCCACAGCGTGACCCGACTGCCAAATGTCTCCCGGAACACTCTAAAGGAAATAACCAGATCGGCCAGCATCACCTGCTTCTCGCCCGCATCGGTTATGCTGCGAATGCGCGCTGCCGCCGTCCACGGCAGGAATTTAGGATAGCTGGCAACATCAGCGACCAGATCATACATCTGCTGGGCAGTATATGGCAGAAACTTTGTCTCGGAATGGGTCGGCATAAACGGTCTTTCACGGGTGACTTCACGCACGGATGTCGTAAACTCTGCCCAGAAAATCAACCCTTACCTGAATCCGAGGCCCACATGCCGCAACGTCCCTATGTCATCGACGAAATGATCAGCGCCAAGGCGATTGCCGCAAGGATCGAAGATCTTGCGCGCGATATTCGCGGTGAATTCGCAGGTACCGACAAACTGGTCGTCGTCGGACTGCTGCGCGGTTCTTTCGTGTTTATCGCGGATTTGGTGCGCGAACTTGATCTCCCCGTGGAAGTCGACTTCCTCGAGGCATCAAGTTATGGCAACAGCACCGAAAGCAGCCGAGAGGTGCGTATTCTCAAAGACTTACGCGGTCAAATTGAAGGACGCGATGTGCTGGTTGTCGAAGATATCGTTGACACTGGCCACACTCTTTCGCACGTCACTCACTTCCTCAGCACCCGTAACCCGGCCCGTCTGCGCACGATTGCCCTGCTCGACAAGCCCGCCCGCCGCGAGGTCGATTTCAAGGCGCATTGGATCGGCTTTGAAATCCCCGATGAGTTCGTTGTCGGCTACGGCATCGACTTTGCGCAGCGCAATCGTAACCTGCCGTACATCGGCAAGGTCCGGTTCACCGATGACAGCCCATAAACCCGGACTGGCTTTTTGCATGTCAAAACTGGTCCCCGCACTGTGCTCTTTGTCTTCGATCTCATGGAATAATGCAGGAATTACGTCACAAATTTCATCAAATTGCCGCGTCACATGTAATGCAATTCCGCTGGCCCGTGACCTGCCGATCACCGGGGATTCTGGCGTCAAATCGCGCCAAAGGAAACTTCTTTTGAAATTGGCGCAAAATGATCGCCGAAGGGACAGCGCGTCCGCAGGAACACATGATACGGCGCGGTCTCGGTGTGAAACTTGGGCAGGGCTAACTTTTGCGCGCCCCGCCCCAGTTTCTCAATTCCGCGCACATCCCTAATGCTGGATTTGGCCGAGCTTTTTCAAGCGCGCCTCGCGCAGGCGCGCAAAATCTTCTCCAGCGTGATATGATGACCGGGTGAGCGGGGTTGCCGACACCATCAAAAAGCCTTTGCCAAATGCGGTTTTTTCATAGGCCGCAAATTCCTCGGGGGTGACGAAACGGTCAACCCTGTGATGCTTTGGCGTCGGCTGCAGGTACTGGCCGACAGTCAAGAAATCAATGTCGGCAGCGCGCATATCTTCCATCACCTGAAGAACGGCTTGTCGATCTTCGCCCAGCCCGACCATAATTCCGGACTTGGTGAACATTGTCGGGTCCAGTTCTTTTACCCGCTGCAACAAGCGCAGAGAATGGAAATAGCGCGCGCCGGGCCGCACCTCGGGGTACAGCCCCGGCACAGTCTCCAGATTGTGATTAAACACATCCGGCCGCGCGGCGACCACGACTTCCAGCACCGCCGGATCGCAACGGATAAAATCCGGTGTCAGAATTTCAATCGTCGTACCCGGTGACTGGCGCCGCACCGCCCGAATAGTCTGGGCAAAATGTTCCGCACCACCATCTTCGACATCGTCGCGATCAACGGATGTGATCACCACATGTTTTAGCCCCAGTTTTTTCACAGCATCCGCGACGCGGCCCGGTTCGAATACATCAAGCGCCTCGGGCGGCTTACCGGTCGCGATGTTGCAGAACGTGCAGGCACGGGTACAAACCTCGCCCATGATCATCATCGTCGCGTGGCCCTGCGACCAGCATTCTCCCACATTGGGGCACCCGGCCTCTTCGCATACGGTGACCAGCTTGTGTTCACGCATGATATCGCGCGTCGCTTTGTAACCGTCCGACGTCGGCGCCTTTACCCTGATCCAATCAGGTTTCTTGGGCTGCGGCGCATCCGGACGGCGCTGCTTTTCCGGGTGGCGTTGCGCGGGGATTTTAAGGTCGCGTGCGGGCATGTCGGCCTCCGATAGCTGTTGACCTTGTGTAGCCCCGCGAATGTCCAATGTCCAACGGTCACGCGATCATGCATGACGGCACTGCAGCCCATGCATGACCCTGCCGATATACCGCAGCTAGCCAATCAACGGACCATATCTTCCTTGGGTTTCATCATAGTGGCGCTTGAGCCGCTGCAGCGCGATCCGCAGAACAATCTTGCCCGACCGGGCCGACCACCCCATCGTCTTCTCGGTCTGTTCCAACCCTTCCAGAAAGCAGCAACACCGCAACACCACATCCCCCAGACCCGGACCCAGATCGGACAACGCGCTGCGCACACGGCGTCGGGCCGCCACCGCGCCGGATGGACCATCCGTCGGCTTGTCGACGACCCCGGCCGCCATGAACGCATCCCAGCTTTCGATAGCCTCCATCCCGACTTGGGCCAGTTCGAAATCTTCCCGCAGCCGCTCGCCAGCCGCAACGCAATCGCGCTTCAAGAATGGCTGGCCATCGCGATCTTTGCGGCGCGCCAACCCGACAAGCGGGCTTTCGGTGGCATGATATCGGCTGGATTGTCGTGGCACGCCTTCGACCGTCTCCAGATCCCAGCCAGCGTCGGCCTCAAAATGGGCGCGCCGTTCGCCAAAGCCACTGGCGCGGTTTTCATCCTGCGCTGTTAGGCGACGCAGGGCACTGCGCCCGCTGTTGGTAATAAAGTAGCGGGCAACACGGCTGTCAGGTGCGGGGCATGTGATCCAATCCTTCAACGCCATCGCCTGTGCAATCTCGCGATCGACAACCGCCGTGCGCAGATGTTCACCAGCCCCCGTTTCACGCACAACCACAGATGTCTCCATCTCGCGCGCGACCGCCAGCACCGCCCCCTGTTCGCAAAGCCGCCGCAAAACACGTTTTGCTTCTTGATCCATCCTTGCTTGCGTCAAGCCGGCAGCTTGGTTCGGCGCGCTTTTCCAACACTCTACATTCATGGTTCCCATATCCCTTTTGTGGCCAATATCGCGTTCCGAGACTCGGGCAGAAAGAGATGTGAGTGCGGCATCAATCAACGGATCATCACGGCGGCATTCAAAGCGGCGCACCTGACGCAGAACCGTGGATGGGTGACAGTCGCTGGCGCGGGCCAGCGCCCTGATCGAAAGGCCCGTTTCGGTGTGTACCAGATAGTGGCGGGCAGCATCCGGCACCCACTGCGGAAGCCTTCCGGACCCAACGGGTCCCTGTTGTGCAGTCATTACATTCGTCCTTTTACCGAAAGTCCCGACACACAAAGGCAGGATCGCCGGCAAGACAGCGCATCGACGATAAAGCCTAGGCATGTTTGGTTACTCAATAGTTAATTGCGTATTTGGTCCGTCAACTATTGTTTCTAAAAGATAAACAAGTCTGACCAGAGCGTTCTTAACTAATGCGGTTTCCGCAACGCCCGTTTGAGTTGTGTGATGATGTTTCGATCAGTCCAACATCAAGGAAACATGACAGATGCTCGATCTTAAAACCCGTATCGCCACACTGCAACGCCCCAGCCTGCTCGCGCGGGCCGCTCGTTTTGGTGTTGATGACTACCGCCGCGCGACACATCTGCGGCGCATCTTGCAGATCGACCCGCTGCCACGCCACGCGGACGCGCTGATGCGCCTGCTTGATCTGGAAGGCGAAACCAACACGTTGAGGCAGCAGAAATCAGGCAGCTACTCTCCGGCACGCCATGTCGAACTGCTGATCGCCATTGCAGGCGAGGCCCGCCTGCTACGCGAAACCGGGCCCCGTCTCACATGAATGCATCTGGCATGCTTGCCTTTTTATCGGCAACATAGGCGCGCAGCCGCGCCTCGATGTCCGGGTCCAACGCAGGCTGCTGGTAGGTGTCCAGCATCTTCTTGACCCGGGCGGTGGCTAGGGTCTGCGTGTCGCGCGCACCCTCTTCATCCCAGGTTTCAAAGGGTTTGTAGTCGAATAAATCCGACCGCCAAAAGGCTGTCTTGAAATTCTGCTGGGTATGCTCGCAGCCCAGATAGTGGCCACCGGGGCCCACTTCGGCAATCGCGCCCATCGCCTGCCCGTTGTCTGACATATCCACGCCGCGGGCAAAATGATGCAGCGTGCCCAACTGGTCCGCATCCATCACGAATTTCTCAAACGATGAGACAAGCCCGCCTTCCAGCCACCCGCAAGCGTGCAGCATGAAATTCACACCCGACAAAAGCCCCATCTGCAGGCTGTTCGACGTTTCATAGGCGGCCTGCGCATCGGGCAGCTTTGATCCACAGAACGATCCCGATGACCGATACGGCAGGCCCAGACGTCGGGCCAATTGCCCTGCACCATAGGTAATATGCGCGGCTTCGGGCGTGCCGAACGTCGGTGCGCCAGAGTTCATGTCGATCGACGTCACAAAGGCGCCAAAGATCACTGGCGCACCGGGACGGATCAGTTGGCTATAGGCGACACCGGCCAATACCTCGGCCAAGACCTGCGTCAGCGTCCCGGCCACAGATACCGGTGCCATCGCGCCACCAACAATAAACGGGCTGATAATCGACGCCTGATTATTGGCGGCGAACACCTCCAGCGCGCCCATCATGATGCCGTCAAACGTCAATGGCGAATTGATGTTGATCAGCGACGTCAAAACCGTGTTTTCCTGTACAAAGTCTTTGCCGAACAGAATTTCGCACATGTCCACGGAATCCTGCGCGCGGCTGGGTTCGGTCACCGACCCCATAAACGGCTTGTCCGACAGTACCATATGGGCCAGCAACATATCGAGATGGCGCTTATTCACCGGAATGTCTGTCGGCTCACACACTGTGCCGCCCGAATGGTGCAACCATTTCGACATATATCCCAGTTTCACAAATTTCTCGAAATCCGCCATCGTGGCATAGCGGCGCCCGCCTTCGGCATCGCGCACGAATGGCGGGCCATACACGGGGGCCAGCACCAAATTCTTGCCGCCAATCACCACATTACGTTCAGGATTGCGGGCGTGCTGCGTGAATTGCGCAGGTGCCGTGGCACAAAGCTTTCGTGCCAGACCACGTGGAATCCGCACCCGCTCACCATCGACCTCAGCGCCGGCAGCTTTCCAACGCTCCAATGCCGCCGGGTTCTCGACAAAGTTCACACCGATTTCGGCCAGCACGGTTTCGGCATTCGCCTCAATCACATCCAGCGCCTCGTCGGTCAGCACCTCATAATTGGGGATATTACGCTCAATATATTTGGCAGTCGCAACGCTGACCGCAGTCCGCTCTGCCCGGCGGACGCCACCGCCACCGCCCCTTGCCCTGCGCCCGGTTGTTGCTGGTGCATCAGACATAATCGTTCCCCTTGGTGCTTGTGTTGGGCTGTTCATATCGCCCCCGCACCCGGACCCCTGACCATTTTGCGCCGCTTGAGGCGCGAAAACGACATGAGGCATCTTTGAATGGGAATACTCCCGCATAAAAACACGCCCCAGCGGCGCTGGAATTCGTGTCCCCCTCTTGCACAACCCCGGCACGGGCTTTACCGAAGCGGCATGGAAAACATCACCCACGAACGCCTTCTGATCATCGACTTCGGCAGCCAAGTGACGCAGCTTATCGCGCGCCGCCTGCGCGAGCTGAACGTCTATTGCGAAATCCACCCGTTCCAGAAAGTCACCGACACATTCCTGGCCGAATTCGCGCCCAAGGCGGTGATCCTTTCGGGCGGCCCCGCATCGGTCTTCGATGAAGGCTCACCGCGCCCACCGGAATCGGTTTTTGACCTTGGCGTGCCCGTGCTTGGCATCTGCTATGGCCAACAGGTAATGATGCAAACCCTGGGCGGCAAAGTCGAACGTGGGCACGGCACAGCCGAGTTCGGTCGCGCTTACGTGACGCCGCAGAACAAGCTCGCGCTTCTTGAAGGCTGGTTTCTGACCGACAAGGAACAAGTCTGGATGAGCCACGGCGACCATGTCTCTGAAATCGCACCGGGTTTTTCCGTTTACGGCACCTCGCCCAACGCCCCCTTCGCGATCACAGCCGACGTGGCACGCAACTTCTATGCGGTGCAATTCCACCCCGAGGTCCACCACACACCCAACGGCGCAAAGCTTTATGAAAACTTCGTGCGCATTGCTGGTTTCTCGGGCGACTGGACCATGGGCGCCTACCGTGAACAGGCCATCGCCGCGATCCGCGAAACGGTCGGCGACAAACAGGTGATCTGCGGCCTTTCGGGTGGTGTCGACAGCTCTGTCGCCGCCGTGCTGATCCACGAAGCGATCGGTGACCAGCTGACCTGCGTTTTCGTCGATCACGGCCTGCTGCGTCAGGGCGAGGCCGAAGAAGTCGTCACCATGTTCCGCGACCATTACCACATGCCGCTGATCCACGCCGACGAACAAGAGCTGTTCTTGGGCGAACTTGACGGCGTCAGCGACCCCGAAACCAAACGCAAGATCATCGGGCGGTTGTTCATCGACGTTTTCCAAAAATACGCCAACCAGATCGAAGGCGCTGATTTTCTGGCCCAGGGTACGCTCTACCCCGACGTCATCGAAAGCGTCAGCTTTTCCGGCGGGCCATCGGTCACGATCAAAAGCCACCACAACGTCGGCGGGCTGCCTGAAAAAATGGGCCTGAAACTGGTCGAACCCCTGCGCGAACTGTTCAAGGACGAAGTGCGCGCGCTGGGCCGCGAACTTGGCCTGCCTGCGTCCTTTATCGGGCGGCACCCGTTCCCCGGCCCCGGCCTTGCCATTCGTTGCCCCGGCGAAATCACCCGCGAAAAGCTGGCGATTTTGCGCAAGGCCGATGCGGTTTATATCGACCAGATTCGCAAGCACGGGCTTTACGATGAAATCTGGCAAGCCTTCGTTGCAATCCTGCCCGTGCGCACCGTCGGCGTCATGGGCGACGGGCGTACATATGATTTTGCCTGTGCGTTGCGTGCAGTGACATCCGTTGACGGCATGACGGCGGACTACTACCCTTTCACCCACGAATTTCTGGGCGAAACCGCCACCCGCATCATCAACGAAGTACACGGTATCAACCGTGTGACCTACGATATCACATCAAAACCTCCCGGCACGATTGAATGGGAATAACCCGCGCGCTGTTCCGGGCTTGCAAATCCACATACCTGCGTGACTATGCCACGGCATAATACGTCGTGACGTGGTCTTGGTTCTGACGCTCACGGCCCGCGCGATAGGATCAACTTTGCCACATCAATCAGCAGCCCGGTGTCTGGTGTTCACGATGCACCCTATCAGCCACCGCTTGGCCATCCGATGAACGATACAGTGAAAGCCGCGCTGTGGATGATCGGCGCGATCACGTCATTCACGACAATGGCCATCGCCGGTCGTGCTGTCAGCCTCGAACTGGACACCTTTGAAATCATGCTGTTTCGCAGCCTGACGGGTATCGCCATCGTCCTGACTGCGGGCAAATTAGCGGGTACGCTTGGACAGATCCGCGCGCACCGGCTTGGCCTGCATTTCACCCGCAACATTTGCCACTTTGCAGGGCAGAACTTGTGGTTTTTTGCGATCACCGTGATCCCTCTGGCGCAGGTCTTTGCACTGGAGTTCACGACGCCGATCTGGGTCATATTGCTGTCGCCGCTGATCCTGCGCGAACGTCTGACTGCGGTCGGCCTTGCCTGCGCCGCAATCGGGTTTATCGGCATCTTGATCGTCGCCCGCCCCGACCCCGCCAATCTTAGTCCCGGCCTGATCGCGGCGGCGACCTGCGCGATTTTCTTCGCTCTCTCGGCACTGTTTACCCGCCTGCTTACCCGCACCGAGACGATCACCTGTATCCTGTTTTACCTGACCGTGATGCAGGCGGTCTTTGGATTGATCTGCGCCGGCTACGACGGCGACATCGCCGTGCCGTCGCTGGCCACATTGCCATGGGTGATCTTGATCGGCTGTGCCGGTCTGATCGCGCATTTCTGCCTGACAACCGCGCTCAGCCTCGCCCCCGCCAGCGTCGTCATGCCAATCGACTTTGTCCGATTGCCCACAATCGCAGTCATCGGCATGCTGCTTTACAACGAGCCTCTGGAAATACTGGTATTTGTCGGAGCAGCCTTCATATTTGTTGCGAACTACATCAACATAAGACAATCTAGGCGTGCACTGACACCTTAGAGACGGAAACAACAATATGCCCGGCAGAATACAATCACAGAAATGTGACGTAGCGGCGCAGCCTCTGTATGACGTGGGGTCAAGAATTGACCTGAACGTTAAGCGATCTCTAGGTTGATCGCACATAATTTACTCATGACAGGGATGAGGACATGAAACACACACTGACGGCAGGCGCAGCGACCCTGCTGCTAAGCACTACAATTGCCAGCGCGGGCGGTATTGACCGATCCGGCAATCCTTACGGCGTCCTGTTCGAAGATGGCAATTTCGCGCAGATCGCGTTCTCCTCCGTGACGCCCGACGTGTCGGGTGATTATCCTGCGATGTTGCTCGGCGGCTCAACCGACAACATGGCCGAAAGCTATTTCAACAGCGGTTTTGCGTTGAAATACGGGATCACACCACAGATTGATCTGGCTCTGTTTATTAACCAGCCCTTCGGGGCCAATGCCAACTACACCGGCGGCGTCTATACGGGCCTTGCTGCGGAATGGAGCAGTACCCAGGTCGCCGCATTGGCAAAATACAAGGCAACCGAAAGCATCTCCGTCTATGGCGGTATTCGTGCCGTACAGTCCAAAGCGACTATCGCGATCCCACCTGCGCTGACAGGGGGGCCCGAATATACAGCCATCGCTGAAACCGACACCCAAGTTGGCTATGTCGTCGGCGCGGCCTATGAAATGCCCGCGATTGCCCTGCGCGTTTCACTCACCTACGAAAGCGCGATCACGCACGAACTCAACACCCCAGAGGCGAGCGGCGGCATGGTTTTCCAAGAAAATGCGACTGAAATCGAACTGCCTCAGTCGGTCGCACTCGACTTCCAGTCCGGCATTGCAAAAGACACGTTGCTATTTGGCTCAATCCGCTGGGCAGAATGGTCAGTATGGGAAGTCCGCCCCGATGGCTATGCGGCGGCCAATGCTGGCGATCGAATCACCGGCATCGACAGCGATGTAACGACCTACCGCATCGGCCTTGGTCGCCGCATCAATGACGCACTGTCCGTCTTCGGGCGCGTCACCTACGAGGCCGATACCGGAGACGAGGCATCACGCCTTGCGCCGACAGATGGCTCAACAAGCATCGGTATCGGTGGCACCTATACTATGGATGCGGTCAAGTTCACCGGCGGCATTGAATACGCAATGCTGGGCGATGCAACCGACCCATCCGGCGTTGCGTTCAAGGATAACACCGCCATCGGAATCGGCCTGTCGATCGGCTATAGCTTCTAGGCGACTGTCGCAGCAAATACCAAAGCCCCGCCAGAAACCGGCGGGGCTTTTTTGTTGCAACCGCATGATCCGGGCTGCGTCAGTTCCGCCAAACCTATCATGTCCGCCCGCGGCAATCTGATGCTCTGCACCCTCTTGATCGCGCCGATTGCCATTGTCCTTGGCGCAGCCGTCTTGCAAGAGGCCCTGCCCCTGCGCCCCTATGCCGGTTTTGGCCTACTGGCCGTTGGGCTTATCGTGCTTGACGGACGCTTGCTCAAACCGCGCCAGTACCGCGCGCGCCGCACGTAACCCCGGCGCTTCGCCACCCAGCCCCAACCGCTCCATCGTTACATCCATTGCGGCCTGCTGCGCCTTTGGGTTGTCGAGAACCGCCAGAACGGCCTGCGCAATCGGCCCTGCGTCACAGTTTTTGCCAATAAATTCGGGTACCACGCGGGTCTCACTGACCAGATTGACCAAAGTCACGGTATCCACCTTCAACATCCGGCTGATGATGATCCGGCTCAACCATGCCATGTCGTAGGCAATCACCATGGGCGTGCCGTTCGCCGCCAGCTCCAGCGATACGGTCCCCGACGCGGCCAGCGCCACATCGGCCCGCTTGAACCACGCCGCCTTGTCCGGCGATCCGGGCGCTAGCACGGTCACCGGCACGGCCCATTGCTGCACCCGTTCCTGCACCAGCGCATGCACGCCGCCCGTCGTCGGGATCACAAATCGCGCATCGGGGACGGTCGCCGCGATCAACGCCAACGCAGCACCAAACCTGTCGGCAAGCCGCGACACCTCGCCTTTGCGGCTTCCCGGCAGGACCAGAACGACAGTGCCGACACCCAGCGCCGCCGCATCAGCCAGCGTCGCGACAGGCTCTGCCACGACAGGATGCCCGACAAAGTCGCAGTCCATCCCGGCAGCTTCCATAAACGGCGGCTCGAACGGAAACAGGGCCAGCACATGATCGATATGATGCGCCATCTTCGCCGCCCGGCCCGGACGCCATGCCCAAACCGTCGGTGCAACGTAGTGCACCGTCCGAATAACACTGGCCGCCTTGACCAACCGTGCGACCCGCAGACAAAAATCCGGGCTGTCGATCGTGATCAGGAGATCGGGTTGCGTCTCAACCACAGCATCGGCCATCTGGCGAATACGGGCCTTCAGCGCGCGATATTTGGGCAATATCTCGGCCAAACCCATGACGCTCAGTTCGTTCATGTCAAACCGGCTGACCAGCCCCTCGACTTGCATCAACGGCCCGCCGACACCGTCAAACGTCACATCGGGGCGCAACTGCCGCAGCCCCGCCATCAGCGCCGCACCCAACTTGTCGCCAGATGCCTCGCCCGCAATCACGAAGACCCTCATGCGCCACCCCTTGGCCGCACCCACAAAAACATGCCCTGCGCGTCCAAGATGCGCCGTACACGGGACAGGTCAAGCACCAGCACACCACCGGCTTCGATCACGATCCCGTCCAAACCGGCCTCTGCTGCCAGCATCGCTGTGCGCGGACCGATCAGCGGCAGATCTGCGCGCCGGTCCTGACCCGGTTTCGGGGCCTTGAATAGAATACCGCCCGGTACATTGGCAGGCGGTTCAGGGTGATCGGCCAGCCAGATGCGCACATGCGCGGCCAGATCGACCACGACATCCAATCCAAAAACGGTTGGGTCATATGGCCCATGCGCCGCCGCATCAGGCAGGCAAAGCTTTTGCAGCATCGCATCTGTGCCCTGCGCGTCCTCGCGCAGGATAACCGCCCCATCGCGGGTCACGCAGGCTTGCCCCTTGTCGGTCTGCCCCATCTGCGCCACGCAGGCCTCGCCTGCAAAGGCATCGGCGGTATGCGACGACGCAGGCCCGGTCTTGGTCAGCACACCGGCACGGGGCAGCAGATCGGGGGCCATGTCATGCGCTGCGACAACGCTGAACCCGGCGTCCTCGATGATCGCAATGATCACCCGCAGCGCGCCATCGTCGCCTTGGGTCAGGGCCGCCTGTATGCGCGGCACCAAAGGCGCCGTGGCCGCATCAATCTCGGCGGGGTCCACCGGCGGGCGGCGCACCGCACCGGCCATGCAAATCCGGGTCACACCCCGCTTTTTCAGCGTGGCCAGAAAACTCCCCAGATGTTCGATCCGAAAACCAATATCGACAGGCATCGCCGGTTCAAACCCGCGCATCGCACAGATCAGCGGCGCCTGATCCAACCGCGCCACCAAGGCAGGCGGCAGATCACCGGTCCCTGCAATCAGCGCCAGCATCAGCCCGGCGTCAAAAAGTTGCGGTCGGTATCGCCCAGAATGAACGCGACCATCTGCTGCACATAGGCGCTTTCGCTTTCCTCGGCCAACCGGCGGGCGCGGTCCTGAAACGTACCCTCGCCATCCTTAAGCGCCTGAAACGCGGCGCGCATCGCCGTGATATCGCCCCGGTCCACGCCCTTACGCTTGAGCCCGACAAGGTTCAGCCCATCCAAGACACCGCGCGGTCCCTGCACCAGACCATGTGGAACAACGTCCTTTGACACCATCGACAGTGCCCCGATAATGGCGCCCTGCCCGATCCGCACCCATTGATGCACGCCAGACAACCCACCGATGATCACGTCATCCTCGATGATACAATGGCCCGCAATCGCCGTGGAATTCACCACAATCACCCGGTTGCCCACTTGGACATCATGCGCGATATGACAGCCCGCCATAAACAACCCATCATCGCCCACACGTGTCTCACCGCCGCCGCCCGCTGTGCCGGTGTTCATTGTGACATGCTCACGAATACGGTTGCGCGCGCCAATCCGCAGACGCGTTTTTTCGCCGCCAAACTTAAGGTCTTGGGGAATTCCCCCGATCACCGCAAAGGAAAACACCACCGTTGCGTCACCAATATGCGTGTCGCCATCGACAACCACATGGCTTTTCAACGTCACCCCGTCACCCAGTACCACATCAGGGCCGATCACACAGAACGGCCCAATGACGCAGCCCGCGCCGATCACCGCCCCATCGGCAATGATCGCAGAAGGATGAATATCCGCCGTCACCCCTGCAAATCCATCATGGCCGTAAACTCGGCCTCGGCAGCCATTTCGCCACCCACCGTCGCCACGCCCTTGAACCGCCAGACCTTCCCGCCGGGCTTGCCCCGTGTCGTCTGCACATGCATCTCGAGCACATCGCCGGGCACGACCTTGCGGCGGAATTTACAGCCGTCGATCGCCATGAAATACACCAGCAAATTGCCCTCTGTCAGCCCCAGCGACGCGCCAACCATGACCGCAGTCGTCTGCGCCATCGCCTCGACAATGGTTACACCCGGCATGATCGGATTGCCCGGAAAATGGCCCTGAAAATGCGGCTCGTTCATGGTGACATTCTTGATGCCAACAGCCGATTGCGTGCCGTTGATACTATGCACCTTGTCGACCAACAAAAACGGATAGCGGTGCGGCAGAATTTTCTGGATCAGCTGAATATCAGCTTCGGTCACCGGTTCAGACATAGTGGGCAGCTCCTTGTTGTCCTTGGTGGCTTTTGCACCGGATGCAGCCTGACTAGCAAGGCCCGCCGCAGCGGGCAAGCATCGGCTAGTCGCCGCCGTTGGCAAGTTCCGCGTCAATGCGCACAATCGCATCATCGGTGATATTGGCGGCGCGGACCGACAGAATAACGGTCCGCTGTTCCAGCACCACAACCGCGTTGCGCTCTAGCATGATCGTGGCGATAATCCCTTGCACCCGATTTTCAAACCGGGCGCGGCTGGCAATACTCGCCTGCTGCAACTCCACGTTCTTGGCATCCCGAACCCGGCGAACATCCTGCACTTTGGCGTCAAAGGCCTCGGCGGCAATGCGGAATGCATCAGCCGTCATTTCCGGTCGGCGCAGTGTAAGGCTGCGCTCTTCTTGTGTCAGCGATTCAACGATCTGGTCATTTTCCGCCTGTAACGCCGCCGCCTGCGTGGCAAGATCGGCCGCAAGCCTGCGCCCATAAAGCGTTTCCGAAAACAGCCGCTCACTGTCAACGATCAGGACCTGCGGCGACGCCTGCTGCGCTGCCCCCGGCAGCGCCAGCAACAGCCAGACAACAAGAACGCGTAGGATCACCATCAGAAACTCGTCGAAATGGTCACATCAAACGATTTCGGCTTGTCGCGTTCCTGCACATCAAGAGCCTCGGTAAAGTTGAACCGCAACGGCCCGATCGGCGTGGTCCAGAAGATCGAAACACCCGCAACCGTGCGCGCCGTGAAGTCATCGTAAAGAACGACCTGACCATAGGTTTCGCCCACATCCCAAACCGACCCGTAATCCACAAACACCCCGCCCGAGATACCATACTCGCTTGGCAGACCCAGCGGGAATTCCGCTTCAAGCCGCGCCACGGCAAAGCTGTTACCCCCCAGCGCGTCATCGGTAAGATCATCGCGAGGGCCAACGCCGGCCGGTTCAAACCCGCGCATCAACCGGCTGCCCAAAAAGAAACGATCCGTCACGCGGCTATTTCCACTCTGATAGCTCAGATAGCCGCCCTCAATCGTTGCACGCAGGGTGACTTCTTCGTTCAGTATCTTAGCCTCGGCCCCGGCCAGCGCTGTCGTCTTGATGAACTGGCTGTCACCAAACCCGAACTCCTGACCAAACCGCAACAGCACACCCGCCGTCGGATTCAATCCGGTGCGGCGCGTGTCAAAGCTATACACATAGCCCAGTGAATTTGTACCCACGGAGCCTGCGTTCGCCTCATTTTGAATAATCACACTCGCGCTGGCAGATACATCGCTCAGATCGGTATATTCATAGGCATAAAAGACCGACAGACGCCCGCTCTCGCTTACGGGAAAGCTCAACGAGGGGCTAAATCGCGCGGTTTCTGTATCATACAGCGCGTTTTCATTGTTGGTCGTGCGATACGACAGATCAACGCCAAGGCGCAGATCACGCCCCAGCAACTGCGGCTCACTGAAACTGAACCCCAACCGGCGGTTACTTTCGGCGGTCGAGATATCAAAGCTCAACTTTTGCCCCCGGCCCTGAAAGTTGCTTTGGCTATAGGACGCCAGCAAACCAGCGCCGGTATCACTGTTATAATTGGCCCCAAACGTCAGCGTTCCAGTCGGCCCCTCAACCACATTCACATCAATGATGACCTGATTGGGTGACGTGCCGGGACGCGCGTCAACGCTGGCATTGGCAAAAAACCCAAGCCCGCGAATGCGGCGCGCGCTTTCGGTGATTTCACGCGGGTTGAACGGATCACCCTCAACAACCCGGAACTGATTGCGGATCACCCGGTCAAGCGTCGTACCATTGCCTTCGATATCAATGCGTTCAACAAAAATGCGTGGGCCGGGCAACAGTGCGTATTCCACGTTCAACGACAAATCGCGGTCATTGCGCGTGATACGCGGCTCGACCTGTACAAAATTCAGGCCGCGCTGCAACGCCAGCCGTTCCAGACGGGTGACGTCGGTATCAATTGGCACCGGTGAATAGGTAACACCGGTGCGAATCCGCAGCGCCTCTTGGAAAATGGCCGGGTCCACGCCGGGAATCGTGCTTGTCACGGTGACGTTGCCAAACGTGAATTTCTGACCTTCGCGCAGATTGAAGGTCACCAGATAGGCGTCTCTCTCGCGCGTCAGCGCCACATCGACGTTCTGCACCACGAAATCCGCATAGCCCCGCGAGCGGTAGAAATCGGTCAGTAGCTGCTGGTCCTGTGCAACACGCTCGGGGGAATATGTGTCGCGCGCGATAACGCTGCGCAGGAAACCGGCCTGCTTGGTGTCCAAAACCCGGCGCAGCCGGCCTTCGGAATAGGTGCGATTGCCAAGAAACGAAATGCGCTCGATCTCGGTAACGCCCGATTCTGTCACCTCGAACACCAGATCCACGCGGTTGTTCGATAGGCGAATGATGCGCGGCGTGACCGTCGCATTGATCCGCCCCTGTTGGGCGTAGGCTTGCGTGATCGCCGTTGTATCGCGTTCGGCCTGCGCGGGGTTGTACACGCGGCGTGGCTGCGACTGGACCAACGCCAGCAGCTGTGCATCCCTGATCCGGGCGTTGCCTTCGATATTGATCCGGTTGATCGTCGGATACTCCACGACGCGAATGATCAACGTGCTGCCCTGCGGCGTGACGTCCACGCTTTCAAATAGGCCCGCGGCACGAATACGCTGTACGGCATCATTCAGCTCTGCCGTTGACAGCACCTCACCGGCCGTGATTCCGGCAAAGGTCAGGATCGTACCATCGGCAACCCGTTGATTGCCTTCGATCACGAAGGTGTTGAACGAAAAACTCTGCGCCTGCGCACTGACCCCGGTTAGCGTCAAAATGACAATAAACCCGCATCGCCGCACCACTGTCGCGCATCGCGCCAAAGCGCGCCAAATCAATTTTTGCATAATCATCGCCTGTGCTCACATCCCGGTTACTACTTGGAGTAGCCGCAAAAGCACGGGATGTCAAAATGACAAACGCGCCCATAGGCGCGTTTAAACAAGCTTATTTGGTGGTCGGCGTCAAAGCCACATCAACATAACGTATGACCCGCAATAAAGCGCAACCAACAAGGCCAGTGCGAAAACCAGCCAGTCAACATTGATCCGCAGCAGCAGCAGTAACGCCCTGTAGCCAGAAACAACATTTTCCATTGCAACCCCCACTCCGAATTGTTTCTAAAATAGCAACCAATTAAGGCGAAATCATGTCAGAACCGGGGCCCTATGGGCAGAGGAATGTGTCGTTCAGGATCGTAAACGACATCATCGCCAGGATCAGCGATAGCCCCGCAAACATGAAAATGCGCACCGCACGCTCGCTCGGTTTGCGCTTAGCGACGGCCTCATAGGCGTAAAACATCAAATGTCCGCCATCCAGAACGGGAATGGGGAACAAGTTGATCAGACCGACACCGGCCGACAAAGCACCTATAAACCACAGAAAACTTTGCGCGCCCTGCGATGCCATCGACCCGCTCGTCTCTGCAATGCCGACCGGGCCCGACAGGTTACAGGTCGAAATCCGCCCCAAAATGATATGCTTCATCGCCGAAAGCGACGTCGTCATCGTTGTCCAAAGCCCCTGCGCACCCATCCAGAGCGCCTCACCGATACCGACAACTTCGGTTTGTTCGTTGAAAAACAACTGTCCGGTAATACCGATCCGGTACTTGCGCACGAACGTGCCGCCGGGCGCAGGCTCATCCGTGGCGCGCGGCGTCAGGACCACGTCCAAAACGCGGCCATCACGCATGATCTGCATGTTCAGCGGCGCACCTTCAGCGGCCTTCACTATCTCGACAATCTGATTGAACGCAAAGACAGGCGTGCCATCAATCGCCGTTATCACATCCCCAACCTTCAGGTTCGCATCATCCGCTGCGGACCGTGGGATCACACCAGATACGGCGGGCGGCAAAAAATACGGACCTTCCACCGTGATCTCGTCACCATCGCGCAAGACCGTATAATCCAACCGATCCTTCAGCGGCACCAGTTCATCTAGGTTTCCACCCTCAAAGGGCACCCCTTCAACCGCCAGCATCACATCGCCAGCCCGCAGATCGGTGGCATACCCGGCAGGCAAATCGCGCAGCGTGCCAAACGTCAGAGGATCAACCGACCGGCCCTGATACATCAACGACCCGGTGAAAATCGCGATGGCCAGAATGAAGTTGAAAATCGGCCCTGCCGCGACCGTCGCCGCCCGCGCCCACAGCGGCGCACCGTGCATTGTCCGGCGCAGATCGCCCTCGTCCACCGCGCCATCCGTCCCGACGCTGGCCGCGTTGGCGTCGCCCAGAAATTTCACGTAGCCGCCCAGTGGCAGAGCGGCCAACTGCCATGTCGTGCCCCGCTTATCGCTCCCGCTCCAAAGCACGGGACCAAAGCCCAGCGAAAACACCTCGGCGTGGATGCCACACCAGCGGCCCACAATATAATGCCCATATTCGTGAATCGCCACGATCACCGACAGGGCGACGACAAACGCCACCATCGTAAAGGCGAAGTTGCCGAACATCGGTACAAACTGCATCAAATCCAAAGTATTATCCCAACTGGCTGATGGCCTCGCCCGCGTGGATGCGGGCCAGCCGATCTGTCTCAATGACATTATCTAGGGTGACTTGGGCATTTTGCAGCCCATTCGAGGACATTTTGTCTAATGTCGCCGAGACGACGCGCGACATATCCAAAAATCCGATCTCTGCGGCGATGAAAGCATCCAGCGCCCGTTCCTTGGCTGCATTGAACACGGCGCCCGACAGCGCGCCTTCTTCCATCACCCGCGTGGCCAGCGCCAGCGCGGGATAGCGCGCCGCGTCAGGGGCCTCGAACGTCAGCGCACCGATCTTTGCCAGATCCAGCCGCGCAACCGGCAGCGACTTGCGCTGTGGCCAATGCAGCGCATAGCCGATGGCATGACGCATATCCGGCGGACCCACATGCGCCATCAATGCGCCGTCGTTGAACCCAACCATCGCATGAATCAGGCTTTCGCGGTGTATCAACACCTCGATCATACTTGGCGGTACGTGAAAAAACTCTTTTGTTTCAATAAGCTCCATTGCCTTGTTAAACATGGATGCGGAATCGATCGTGATCCGCTGCCCCATATCCCAATTGGGATGGCTTGATGCCTGCGCCAGCGTTGCCGTGGCCAGCTTTTCCACCGGCCAATCCCGAAACGCACCGCCGCTTGCGGTGATGATCACCCGCTCGACTGCGGCGATGTCCTCGCCGACCAGCGCCTGAAACACCGCCGAATGTTCGCTATCGACCGGCAGCACCGTCGCCCCATGCGCCTTGGCTGTGCCCAGCAACAGCGGTCCCGCCGTCACCAGCGATTCCTTGTTGGCCAGCGCCAGCGTGGTGCCATGCTGCAACGCCACCAGCCCCGGCACCAACCCCGCCACCCCGACAATCGCCGACAGCGCCCAATCCACAGGACGCGCGGCCGCCTCGGCAATGGCATCGGAGCCCGCAGCCGCTTCAATGCCGCTGCCGGCCAAAAGCCGCTTCAATTCTTCATAACATTCCGGGTAGCAGGTCACCGCCAGATCGGCCCCCAGACGCACCGCATCTGCCGCCAACCGCGTCACATTGCGCCCACCGGTCAGTGCGACAACATCATAGTGCGATAAATCCCGTGCGATCAGATCAATCGCACTTTGCCCCACCGACCCCGTCGCGCCAAACAGCGTGATCCGCCTCAAAAGGCTACCCCCGGCACTTGCACCACCTCGGCCAACATCAGCATGAACAATGCCGCACCCAGCAGCGCATCAAAACGGTCAAACAACCCGCCATGCCCCGGAATAAGCGTCGAGCTGTCCTTAACGCCCATCCGCCGCTTCAGCGCACTTTCTGCGATATCACCCATCTGCCCGGCCAAGCTCAGAACCATGGAAATCCCGACAATCCACGGGCTCGCATCGGTGAACAGCATGAAAACAACACCGACAACACCGGCGCCGATCCACCCAGCCACCGTGCCGCTCCATGTCTTTTTGGGGCTGACCTTGGGCCAAAACTTTGGCCCACCCAGCGATTTACCCGCAAAATAACCGCACACATCGCTGATGATCACGACGGACATCAGCCAAAGCAGCCAGATAAACCCAAAATCGACACGAAAATGCACAAGACCCCAGCCAGCCACCTGAATACCAAGGGCAAACGCAAAGAACGTAAGTTGCTCTTTTTTCAACAAGGCCGCACCAATCAAAGGCACGACCAAAAACAGCAAGACGCCCCACCAGGTGCCATCAGCCAGCTGCCCCGACATCACCGAAGCCACCAGTGCGGCCAGCAACATGCCCCGCGTCGGCTGGTCCGCGATGATCATCATCCACAGTTCCCAGATCATCACGGCCGTCACAAAGACCACCATCATCTGGAACCACACACCACCAAGGATCACCCCAACGGCACCCACAACCGTCATGCCGACACTGGATGCGGTCCGGGCTTTCAGGTCGTCCCAATTTTGCGGGCTGGTCAGTGGCGCTTTCATGGTCACGCCAGCACCGCGCCAAAGCGCCGCTCGCGGCGACCATAAGACGACAGCACCCGCGCAAATTCCACGGCGGTAAAATCAGGCCACAGGGTATCGACGAATTCATATTCAGAATAGGCTGACTGCCACAGCAGGAAATTCGAAATCCGCGCCTCGCCACTGGTGCGAATAACCAAATCCGGGTCCGGCAGCACGCGGGTATCAAGAAACCGCGACAGCGTCTCGGCATCAACGTCATTATGGGTCAAACGCCCCATCTCAACCTCATAGGCCAGCCGCTTGGCCGCGCGGGTCACTTCGTCGCGACCGCCATAGTTTATCGCGATGGTCAAATGCACCAGATCATTGTCGGCGGTCAAAAGCTCCAGCTCGTCCATCAGCCGAACCAGTTTCACATCCAGCCGGATACGGTCGCCGATAAACCGCACGCGGACGCCGTTTTTCAACAACGCCTTCGCCTCGCGCTCGATATATTTGCGAAACAGGCTCATCAGCCCGGCGACTTCGGTCTGGGTCCGCTTCCAGTTTTCGGTCGAAAACGCAAAGATCGTCAGGTACTTCACGCCCAGATCAGGACAGGCCGCCACAATCTCGCGGACACGGCGCGCACCGGCATGATGGCCAAACAAACGCGGTCGATTGCGCTGCTGCGCCCAACGTCCATTGCCATCCATAATGATGGCCACATGGCCCGGGCCGGTCTTGAGGTCTGCGTGCTTGGGCATGAATGGCCCCTTTATCTTGTAAGAGCGAGCCGTCAGACCTGCATGATCTCCGCCTGTTTGATCTCAAGCGTTTCATCGACCAACTTGATATGCGCGTCAGTCAATTCCTGCACCGTCGATTCCCAGAACTTCTGATCATCTTCGGACAGACCATCGGCCTTGGCCTTTTTGATCTTGTCCATTCCGTCACGCCGCAGATTGCGCACCGACACCCGCGCGCTTTCGGCATAATGGCCCGCAACCTTGGTCAGCTCGCGGCGGCGTTCTTCGTTCAGTTCGGGGATCGGCAGCATGATGATCGTGCCGTTCAGCTGTGGATTGATCCCCAGACCACTTTCGCGGATGGCCTTTTCGACCTTACCAACCAAGGCTTTATCCCAGACGTTGATCGTCACCATACGCGGCTCGGGCACGTTCACCGTCCCCACCTGGTTAATCGGCGTCATCGCACCATAGGCATCCACCATGATCGGCTCCAGCATGGACCCCGACCCGCGTCCAGTACGCAGCGACGCCAGTTCAACGCGCAAGTTGGCGATTGCCCCATCCATACGACGGGCCAAGTCATCGGTATCAAGTTCAAAATCATCTGACATTGTCTGCACTATCCTCTGCCGGCTTTGCCCAGCTTTTCATCGTTTTACGGCAATAAACCACGGTTGTATAGGTCAGGAAATCAGCACCAAACGTGCAGATTTCGTGCAAATCGCGCCCTAATCATGCACAATCGTATATGTCCCCTCACCCGCGAGGATACCTTTGAACCCGCCCGGTTCATCCAGCGAAAACACGATAATCGGCAAACCATTGTCGCGCGCCAGCGCAATCGCACTGGCATCCATCACGCCCAGATGCTTTTGCAGCACTTCGTCATAGCTGACCCTGTCATAGCGCACCGCATCATCATATTTCACAGGGTCCTTGTCGTAGACACCGTCAACCTTGGTCCCCTTGAAAATCGCCTCACAGGCCATTTCATTGGCGCGTAGCGTGGCGGCCGTATCGGTCGTGAAATATGGGTTCCCGGTGCCTGCCGCAAAAATGCAAACCCGCTTCTTTTCCAGATGTCGCACGGCGCGGCGGCGGATATAGGGTTCAGCGACCTCGTTCATGGTGATCGCCGAAATGACCCTTGTGTGGATTCCCAGCTCTTCCAATGCCGACTGCATCGCCAGCGCATTCATCACCGTGGCCAGCATCCCCATGTAATCCGCCGTCGTCCGCTCCATGCCCTGGGCAGAGCCTTGCAAGCCGCGGAAAATATTGCCGCCGCCGATCACCATGCATATCTCGACACCCAGATCATGCACCGATTTCACTTCACGTGCGATGCGCTGCACGGTCGGCGGATGCAGGCCAAACGCCGTATCCCCCATCAGCGCCTCGCCCGAGATCTTAAGCATGACACGCTTATATGCCGTTTTCTCAGTCTCACTCATGGCGTCCCCCTGATGCGCTGTCGTTTGGCGCGCAAAATGTCGCAAAACGTCCGCAGGTTCAATGGCAGCGCGCAGACAAAAGCACCGCATGCGCAAATAGCTGCGGCCCCCATCCCGGCACGGCCCGACCCGTATTGAGCAATGTCAATACGATGACCCTGCTGATCGTCCAAACTCGCATGATCCCAAGACAAGGTTCCGGTCCCATGATAAACCCGTTTACCGCACTGGCCGTTGCCGCATCGACCCTCGTTTTGGGCGGCTGCGACCCGCTCGAACCGCGGTCTTTTGCCGACATCGACGCTGCCGCGACTGCGCTGCGCAGCAAATACGTCGATCTTGACGGCAACCCGCCGGTCCCCGGCAACGTCGCGCAAGAATCCGACTTCCCCCCATCCGGCGCCGCATCCTACCAAGGTTTCATCAGCGCCGACGACATGGCCGGAAACCGATTGGTTGGTGAACTGACCCTGGATGTCAGCTTTCTGACCGATAACGTCGATGGCACGGCCTATAATTTCCAACATGAAACGGATGGCACCTACACCGGCACCCTGACCGGCAGCGCCGATCTGGCCCGCGATCAGGATCCGATGGGGACCGGCGTTCATCTGGACCTTCTGTTGCTCGGGATCCTGACGAATAATGGCACCGGCTATGCCACATCAGCGGCGCTGAACGGCAATTTTCAGGAAACCTTCACCGACCCCATCGGGGCAATCGCAGGTGCCGCCGACATCGACACAGGTATCAACGGCACCACCTATGACGGCACATTTGCCGCCGAAAGGTAGGCCGCGTGGATCGCATGTTGATCCCCGCCAAGACATACGGCATGCAGGGCTGGCACATGTCCTAGCGCAAAGAGATATCAGGCGTGATCACCATTCCCCCGCAAATGCCCGTCCTGATCGCGGGGCCAACGGCCTCGGGCAAATCGGCGCTGGCGCTGCACATCGCGCAGGAACAGGGCGGCGTGATCGTGAACGCCGATGCGCTGCAGGTGTTCGACGGCTGGCGCATCCTGACGGCGCGCCCCGACGACAGCGATCTGGCACGGGCCGAACATGCGCTATATGGCCATGTCCCCTTTGATGCCGACTATTCCGTGGGGCATTGGCTGCGTGACATCGCCCCCTATCTGCAGGGCGCCAAACGGCCCATCATCGTCGGCGGCACCGGGCTGAACTTCAACGCGCTGACCCAAGGGCTGGCCGAAATCCCCGCCACACCCGACGCACTCAGGTCGCAGGCCAATACACTGGCATTGCAGCACCTTCTGGCTGATCTTGATCCCGGTACAACCGCCCGTATCGACACCCAGAACCGCATGCGGGTCCAACGCGCATGGGAGGTCTTGCAGAACACGGGCCGCAGCCTTGCCGACTGGCAAGACGCGACGCCGCCCCCTCTGCTGGCGCCCGATCAGGCCATCTGCATCACATTGGATGCGCCAAAGGACTGGTTGAACGACCGCATTGCCCGGCGCTTTGATCAGATGCTGGGCCATGGCGCCTTGGACGAAGCGCGCGCCATGCTGCCGCACTGGAACCCCGCCCACCTGTCGTCCAAGGCCATTGGCGCGCCCGAACTTATCGCCCATCTGCGCGACGAAACATCCCTTGATACCGCCCGCGCAGCGGCCATCAGCGCATCGCGCCAATACGCCAAACGGCAACGCACCTGGTTTCGGGCGCGGCACAAGAACTGGCATCAGGTCCCCATCGCCGGCGCTGACATATCCGCAACACTGCGATTCGCTGATGAAGCCGTGGATTGATGTGCCACGGGTTTCCCCGCAGACTTGCGGAAAATCAACATTGAGGCAAAGTTGATGACCCTGATGACCGATATTCAGCCGTCAGCGCTTGCGTTGACGTCGCTCACCCATGGCGGGCAGGCATCGCGCTGGCGTACCGAGGCGATGCGCAGCCACGCCACACCCCGCCTGATCCAGATCACCAAAGGTCAGGGGCGGATCACCGTTGCGGGCCTGACCAATGGCTATGGCCCCAACAACCTGATCTTCATCCCGCCGCACACCATGTATGGTCTGGAAGTCGGCCAAACCGTGTTTGGGCAAATCCTCGCACTGCCGGACAACGCAGATTGGCCCACCACCCCATTCCACTTGCGCCTGCGCGACGTCGATCGCCAGAAAGAACTCCAAAGCCTGATGGACGCAATCGAACGCGAACTCAAACCATCGGGCGATGTGCGCGCGGCGCTGTGCCATCTGGGGCTGCTCAATATCTACGTCGAGCGGCAATTGGCCAAACGCGAGCCGGACACCAATGATGCGCGCCGGGGCACTGCGGCGGCAAAACTGGTCGCCCGCTACACCCACATGATCGCCCATCGCTTTCGCACCAATCAAAGCGTCGCCACCTACGCCGCCGCCCTGAAGGTGACGCCAACCCATCTGACGCGGTGCTGCAAACAAACCTGCGACAGGTCCGCGCTCGGGCTGCTCAACGACCGCATCCATTTTGAGGCATGCACCCTGTTGCGCGACACCCAAACACCGGTTCAAACGGTCGCCAAGACGCTGGGTTTCCAGTCAGCAGCCTATTTTACCCGCAGTTTTCAAAGAAAATCAGGGCAAACGCCAACCGATTTTCGGCGCGGGCGTGGCGGTGCCGTGCGGCGCGCATGATCATACGACGCTGCATCGCAGCACCAAGACCGGCACGCCCCACAGCGCGATAATGTCGTTTTCAAACGTGTGATATGTCGCAAATGTCGTAGGTTTCGCCAAAGCGCTGGTTGACCTCATGGCTTAAGTTGTGCCGAATGGGCACCGACGGAAATTTGGGCGCAGTGCAAGCTGTCGCTCTTATTTGCGATACAATAAGACCTCTCAGGGAGAAAAGAATGACGCAATCCAACACCCCGCCGATGCACCCAGCCGCCTTGATGTACGCACAAGAAGAAATGGCAGGCCAACTCAGCCGCCGTGAATTTCTGACGCGCACAACGGCACTGGGACTGACGGCAACGGCAGCCTACGGGCTTTTGGGTCTGGCCACACCGGCAAATGCCGCAGCCCACGCCCGGCAAGGCGGTACGCTGCGCATGCAGATGGAGGTCCGCGCGCTCAAGGATCCCCGTACCTACGACTGGACACAGATTGCTTACTTTTCGAATGGCTGGCTGGAATACCTTGTTGAATACAACAACGACGGCTCGTTCGCGCCGATGCTGCTGGAAAGCTGGGATGTGAATGATGACGCAACGGTTTATACGCTGAACGTCCGTCAGGGCGTGAAATGGAACAACGGCGATGACTTCACCGCCGAAGATGTGGCGCGCAATATCATCGGTTGGTGTGACAAAACCGTCGAAGGCAACTCAATGGCGGGCCGCTTTGCGACCCTGATCGACGAGGTCACCGGCAAAGTCATCGAAGGCGGCGTCGAAGTCGTGGACAGCCACACCGTGCAGCTGAACCTGCCAGCCTCCGATATCTCGCTTATCGCGGGCATGTCCGATTATCCCGCAGCCATCACCCCGGCTGATTTCGATCCCGAAAACATGGTCGGCAACCCTGTCGGCACCGGGCCATACCTGCCCGAACTGATGGAAGTCGGCGTCAAAGCCGTTCTGGTCCGCAACGAAGGCTTCGGCTGGTGGGGCTATGACGCAGGCAAAGGCGCCTATCTTGATCGTGTCGAATTCATCGACTACGGCACCGACCCTTCCGCGTGGGTTGCCGCCGCCGCCGCCGAAGAAGTTGACATGCTGTACGAAACAGTCGGCGACTTCGTTGACATCATGGAAGGTCTTGGCTGGGAACGCTCCGAAGTGGCCTCCGGCGCGACGATCGCGATCCGCCCCAACCAGCAGGCCGAAGTGGACGGCATCAAGCCATACGCCGACGTCCGCGTGCGCCGCGCCATCTCGATGGCCGTTGACAACAACATCTGTCTCGAACTGGGCTACGCCAACCGTGGGATCACCGCGCACAACTTCCACGTGGGGCCGATGCACCCCGAATGGGCCGATATCCCCGGCATCGCGCACGACCCCGAAGGCGCGCTTGCCCTTCTGACCGAAGCCGGGATGCAGGACTTCGAGATGGAAATCGTGTCCATCGACGACGACTGGCGCAAGAACACAACCGATGCCGTCGCAGCCCAGCTGCGCGACGCCGGGTTCAACATCAAGCGGACCATCATCCCCGGTTCCACCTTCAGGAACGACTGGACAAAATACCCGTTCAGCTCGACCAACTGGAACCACCGTCCGCTTGGCACGCAGATTCTGGCACTCGCTTATCGCTCAGGCGAAGCCTGGAACGAAAGCGGCTTTGCCAATGCCGAGTTCGACGCACTGCTTGCCGAAGCCAACGCGATCGCAGACGCCGACAAGCGCCGTGAAGTCATGGCCAAGCTGCAAGCGATCATGCGCGACGAAGGCGTGACGATCCAGCCATACTGGCGGTCGCTGTATCGCCATGCCAAGCCGGGTATGGTCGGCTGGGAAATGAACATCGCCTATCTGCCGCAGATCTATAAAATGGCCTTCGCTGCCTAAACCCTTCGGGCCGTCCCCATGGGGCGGCCCGTTTCACGATGTACGGATCACTGGCAAACAGGGACCGTCCTATAACATGAAGTCTGGCAACGACCCGACACACCTGACCGACAGGGGCCTTTATGGGACTGTTTATTCTGCGCCGTCTTGGGGTGATGATCCTCACGGCACTCTGCCTGACGTTTATCGTTTTCTGGCTCACCAACCTTGCTCCAAACCTTGAAAAGCTGGCCAAGACGCAAGGCAACGCGCGTATGTCGGACGAAGCGGTGACCAGCTATCTGGCCAACCGCGGCTATGCCCAACCGCTGCCCGTCAAATACGGTCAATGGCTTGGCGTGCTGCCCGGCTATGTGATCGAAGGCTCCGACGGCGGCCTGCGCGCCCGCTGTGCAGGCCCCGGCGAAAGCGTCGCGGACGCCGCGACCTTTTGCGGTATCCTGCAAGGTGACTGGGGCAACTCGACCGTCTTCAAAGACGAGGTCGGCAGCATCGTCGCCACCCGGCTCGGGCTTACCGGCAAACTGATGCTCTGCGTCATGCTGGTCATGGTGCCGGGCGCACTGATCCTTGGCGTGCTGGCTGGCATGCGCGAAGGATCACGCACCGACCGCGCCCTTTCGACCGTGTCCATCATCAGCACGGCAACGCCGGAATACGTCTCGGGCGTTGTGTTCATCTCGGTTTTTGCGACCGCCACCTTTGGGATGAACTGGTTCAAAGGCACCGCAACCTCTGCGATGGAAAACGCGACGTTTGAAAACTTCCTGCTGCCGGTAATGACCATCGCGCTGTACGGAATGGGCTATATTGCCCGGATGACGCGCGCATCAATGACCGAAGTCATGACCGCACAATACATACGCACCGCCCGTCTCAAGGGGGTCAGCTTTCCCACCATCGTGCTGCGACACGCCCTGCGCAACGCCCTGATTGCCCCCTTCACCGTGATCATGCTGCAATTTCCATGGCTGCTGAACGGTGTCGTGATCGTCGAAACCCTGTTCAACTACAAAGGCTTCGGCTGGGTCCTTGTCCAGGCGGCGGGTAACAACGACATCGAACTGCTTCTCGGGGTCTCGGTGGTGTCGGTCTTCGTTGTGCTGATCACCCAACTGATATCGGACATTGGCTATGTCTTCCTCAACCCACGCATCAGAATTTCATAAGGAAGAGCGGACATGGAAACCCTCACATGGACCGGCGCAGTTGGCGTATTTCTCAACCCCGTTCTCGGGATGGCAGCCGCACTTTTTGCGGTCACATTGGTCGCGCAACTGGTGCTGGGGTTTTTCGCCCCGGCACTGACGCTGCAATCCAATGCCGATGGCACACTCGCGGCGCGCGGTGGATTGCTCGGGACGACGGAAACTGCAAACAAATACCTCTTTCTGGCCGTTCTGGTGCTGGCTCTGGCCTATTTGATCATCCCACTGGTCACCCCCTACGGCACTGTCGGGATCATCGGCGAAATGTCACAACGCTTCCTGCCTGTGTGGATTGCGCTGGTTGTCACCTTTGGCGCCTCAATCAGGTTCAAACGCCACCTCGGTCTTTACGGCAAACTCTTCGACAGCACCGTCGGCATGATCGGCTTTGGCCTTGTGATGTTCTGGGTCTTCACCGCAGTCTTTGTCGGCCTCTTCGACATGATCGCGACCCATGATTACCTGTCCCAGGTCTCGGGCCTGAAAAACAAGATCCCCGGCGTGCCGGTCCCCGAAGGCATAGCGGGCGCCATCCCCCACTACCTGCTGGGCGGCGACAACCTTGCGCGCGATATCTTCAGCCGCGTCGTCGCAGGCTCGACCTTCGTGATTGCCATCGCGCCACTGGCGACGGTCTTTGCCTTCATGGTAGGTATCACGCTGGGCCTGCCTGCGGGCTACTACAGCGGCAGGCTCGACACGATATTGTCGTTCCTTGCCAACCTGATCCTCGCCTTCCCGGTGATATTGCTGTTCTACCTGCTCGTCACACCCGAGATCGTGGAAACCGGCATCCCGTCCTATATGGCCGCGTTCCTTTTCGCCTTCCCGATGATCTTTTTCGGCGTTCTGCTCAACTCGCGCTATTACACACAGCCAGCCAAGCGGAACCTTATCCTCGTCCCGGTCCTTGGCATCCTTGGCTGGCTTTATCTGTCGATCATCAACCAGCAAGGCACCGTCATCGACTTCCTGCCCACTTGGTTAGACCTGTTCGATATTTCCATCCTTGTGGTCTTTGTGTCCGTCGTATTTGTGAATGCGCCCACAGTGTTCCGTATCGTGCGCGGTCTCACGCTTGACCTGCGCACGCGCGATTATGTCGCAGCGGCACAAACCCGCGGCGAAGGGGCGTGGTACATCATGCTGTGGGAAATTCTGCCCAACGCGCGCGGGCCGCTGATCGTCGATTTCTGTCTGCGGATCGGCTATACAACGATCCTGCTGGGTACTTTGGGTTTCTTCGGTCTGGGCCTGTCCAGCGAAAGCCCCGACTGGGGCTCGACCATCAACGAAGGCCGCAAGCTTTTGCTGATCTATGCGCACCCCGCGTTGCCGCCCGCGATCGCCCTTCTCAGTCTTGTGCTGGGTCTCAACCTGCTGGCCGATGGCCTGCGCGAAGAAAGCCTGAAAGATTGAGCTGCGCAATGCGGCATAGCCCCGTCAAGACAGCCTGTACCTACGGTGTCTGTACGCCGTCCGTACGCATTCCATACGTCCAATTTCCGCCCATCGGAGGGATAAGTTAATGGCCACGCCCCAGAACGACGCACCGATCCTCGAGATCGACAAACTGTCCATTTCCTTCTTTACCCGACTGCGCGAAATCCCCGCCGTGATGGACTTTTCAGCCACGATCATGCCCGGCGAAGCCCTTGGTTTGGTTGGGGAATCCGGTTGCGGCAAGTCCACGGTGGCCTTGGGCGTCATGCAGGATCTGGGCGTGAATGGCCGCATCGTTGGCGGGTCGATCAAGTTCAAGGGCGAAGAGATGAACACGATGTCGCTCGAACGACTGCGTGACCTGCGCGGCAACCAAATTGCCATGATATATCAAGAACCTATGGCCTCTTTGAACCCCGCGATGAAGATCGGCAAACAGCTGATGGAAGTGCCGATGATCCACGAGGGGATCAGCCAAAAAGCCGCCTACATGCGCGCATTGGAAGTGGTCACGGACGTCAAACTCCCCGACCCGAAACGCATGCTCAACAGCTACCCCCACCAGCTCTCTGGCGGCCAGCAACAGCGCATCGTGATCGCCATGGCACTGATGTCCAAACCGTCGCTTCTGATCCTTGATGAACCGACCACAGCACTTGACGTGACGGTCGAAGCGGCGGTCGTCGAACTGGTGAAGGACCTTGGCAAAAAATACGGCACGTCCATGCTTTTTATCAGCCATAACTTGGGGTTAGTGCTCGAAACTTGTGACCGTATTTGCGTGATGTATTCCGGCGAGGCGGTCGAGCGCGGCTCGATCGAAGACGTCTTCGATGAGATGCAGCACCCCTACACCCAAGCTTTGTTCCGCTCCATTCCACTGCCCGGTACCGACAAGAACGCACGCCCCCTCATCGCCATTCCCGGCAATTTCCCCCTGCCCCACGAACGCCCCACCGGCTGCAACTTTGGCCCGCGTTGTGACTATTTCGAGGCCGGGCGCTGCAACGCCGGGTTCATTCCGATGACGCAGGTCCGCGGCGATGACCGCCACCAGACGCGCTGTCTCAAACATGCTGAAATTGATTGGGCAGCCCCCCCCGAAGTCGCTGAAAAGAAACAAAAAGGCGAGATTGGCCCAGTCGTTTTAAAGATGGACAACCTCAAGAAATATTACGAAGTCGCGGCAAATGCGCTTTTCGGCGGCGGCGACAAAAAGGTGGTCAAGGCCAACGAAACCCTGTCATTCGAAGCCCGGGAAAGCGAAACCCTTGCGATTGTCGGCGAATCCGGCTGTGGCAAGTCGACCTTCGCCAAAGTGTTGATGGGGCTGGAAACCGCAACCGAGGGTGAAATACTCTTGGATAATCAACCCATTGGCAACATACCCATTGAAAAGCGCAGCACCAAAACGATCGCCGACATTCAGATGGTATTCCAAAACCCCTTTGACACGCTCAATCCGTCCATGACTGTCGGGCGGCAGATCATGCGCGCTTTGGAAATCTTTGGCATCGGCAATAATGACAAGGATCGGCGCGCGCGGATGCTTGACTTGCTGGACCTCGTCAAGCTGCCGCGCGCCTTCGCCGACCGGATGCCTCGACAGCTTTCAGGTGGGCAAAAACAAAGGGTTGGCATCGCCCGCGCCTTTGCCGGCGATGCACGCATCGTGGTCGCAGACGAGCCGGTTTCAGCACTTGACGTCTCGGTTCAGGCGGCCGTGACCGATCTGTTAATGGAAATTCAACGCGAACATAAGACAACCTTACTATTTATCAGCCACGACTTGTCCATCGTCCGCTACCTGTCCGACCGCGTTATGGTGATGTATCTGGGGCATGTGGTCGAATTGGGTACCACCGATCAGGTGTTCTCGCCCCCCTACCACCCCTACACCGAGGCGTTGCTGTCCGCTGTCCCGATTGCAGATACCAAAGTCAAGAAAAAGCATATCGTCCTCGAAGGCGACATTCCATCGGCCATGAACCCACCCAGCGGTTGCCCATTTCAGACCCGCTGCGGGTGGAAATCCAAGGTGCCCAATGGGTTGTGCGAAAAAGAGGTGCCAGCCGTCCGAATGGTGGCCGAGGGGCATCAGATCAAATGCCATCTCAGCGACGCCGACCTTGAAGACATGGAACCGGTCATTCAAATCGCAGCGGAATAACGGCCTCACGGCCCCCAGATCACGCGGACATAGTTTTGGGTTTCGGCAAAAGGGGGCACGCCACCAAAGCGTTCCACAGCGCCGGGGCCCGCATTATACGCGGCAAGCGCCAGTGGCCAATTGCCAAAGCTTTGGAATTGCGCGCGTAAATACCGCGCGCCGCCTTCAAGGTTCTGTGCGGCATCGCGCGGATCAACACCCAGTGCGCGGGCGGTGTGCGGCATCAGTTGTGCAAGCCCCAAAGCGCCCTTTGGTGATCGGGCCTGTGGGTTCCAACCGCTCTCCTGCTGGACCAGCCGCAAAAATAAATCCTCAGGCACCCCATGCCGCCGCGCAGCGGCACGCGCCACACCAAGATAAGGGCCACTGTAGCTGCCGCTATACGCCAGCACACCGCCCGGCACGCTTGCCCGTGGCGGCTCAAGCCGGACAGAGTTGGAATACTGCACCGCCGCACGCCCATCCAGGATTGATATTTGATTTTGAAACAATGTGTTACGTGACATAGTTGATACTTGTTCAGCTTGAACGGCAACAGCAAGGCTTGCCACACACCCCATCAAACCAAGCCTGCAATACCAATTCATCACGCGCTCACCCGTTTTACCAATTTAGCTAATGTACCCGTTTTTACCCTTTGTTGCAGCCCCCAAAGTGTAATCACCTGTTAACCTTGTTCAGACAACCATGTAGGTTAGCGCAAATGTAAATTAAGATTCGAAGGGGCGTCATGGCCGGATCCGTAAATAAAGTCATTCTCATTGGTAACCTCGGGCGCGATCCCGAGGTCCGTACATTTCAAAACGGCGGCAAGGTGTGCAACCTGCGCATTGCCACATCCGAAACCTGGAAAGACCGCAATACCGGCGAGCGTAAGGAACGGACCGAATGGCATTCGGTTGCTATTTTCTCAGAACCGCTTGCCAAAGTGGCCGAGCAGTACCTCAAGAAAGGCTCAAAAGTCTATATCGAGGGGCAGCTTGAAACCCGCAAATGGCAAGATCAATCCGGTCAGGATCGCTATTCTACAGAGGTCGTCTTGCGCCCTTACACATCGACTCTGACCATGCTTGACGGTCGTAGTGAAGGTGGCGGCAGTGGCGGCGGCAACTATGGCGGCGATAGCGGCGGTTACTCCGACGGTGGTAGTGGATACTCGGACGGCGGCAATGATGGCGGCTATGGCGGCGGTGCCCAGTCCGGCGGTGGCAGCGGCGGTGGCAGCAACGATATGGACGACGAAATTCCGTTCTAAAACGGATATCATCTGAAAAAGGCCCGCCCGCACCGGCGGGCCTTTTTATGTCATGGCCAGCGCATCGCGCAGAACGCCCAGTACCGTGTCACCTGGCACATCGGACGTCAGGAACGCATCCCCTATCCCGCGCGCAAGAATGAACCGCAGCTTGCCATCCAACACCTTTTTGTCCTGCCCCATCAGATCCAGAAGCCGGGCTGCATCAGGCAAATCACCCGGAATATCGGCGATATCCACCTTCATCCCCATGTCGCGCAGATGCGCACGGACGCGGCTTGGGTCCTCCTGACTGCACAGACCCAGACGGGCCGACAACTCAAACGCCAGCGCACAGCCAATGGCGACACCTTCGCCATGCAGCAGCCGGTCCGAATACCCCGTCGCCGCCTCAAGAGCATGGCAAAACGTGTGCCCAAGGTTTAGCAAAGCACGATCGCCCTGCTCGGTCTCGTCGCGTTGAACGATGTCGGCTTTCATCTCGCAGGATCTTGTCACGATACGCACCCGCGCCGCCATGTCACCCGCAGCCATCGCGGGGCCGTGTGCCTCGAGCCAATCGAAAAACGCAGCGTCCCCCAGCAGCCCATATTTCACGACTTCACCATAGCCCGCAAGCAAATCCCGCCGCGCCAATGTACCCAGCAGATCGGTATCGGCCAAAACAAGGCTCGGCTGATGGAATGCGCCGATCAGGTTCTTGCCATGGGGCGAATTGATGCCGGTCTTGCCTCCGACTGAACTGTCCACCTGCGCCAACAATGTCGTGGGCAGTTGCACAAACCGCACGCCACGGCGCAGAATAGCGGCCGCAAACCCCGCAAGATCACCGATCACACCGCCACCAAAGGCGACGACGACATCGCCGCGTTCGACCTTCTGCTCCAGCAACCACTCCACGGCGCGTTGCAACTGCGCCCAGCATTTCGTGGCTTCGCCCGGCGGCAATGCCAGCGCCTCCGACGTCAGACCCGCAGCGGTCAGCGCGGTCTGCAACTGGTTCAGATGCAGACCCGCCACCGTCTCATCAGTCAAGATACAGACATGCCTGCGCCCACCCATCGCAGCCACATACCCACCCACCTGATCCAGAACACCCGGTCCGATATGGATATCATAATCCCGCCCGGGTAGGTCTACATGGACTGTTGCAGCACTCATTCAGATGTCTCCAGAATATCCGCGCGCAATGTCAGCGCGTCGATGACCGCTTGGGTCGTTTCTTCAATGCTTGCACTCCCGCTCACCGTCACGCTCAACCCGGCCTGTGCATAGACCGGCGTTCGCGCATGAAAGATGGCGGCAAGCGTCGCCTTGGGATCTGCGGTGCGCAGCAATGGCCGTGTATCCTTGTGCCGAACCCGGTCCCACAACGTCGCAATGTCGGCATTCAGCCACACAGCCACACCCTTATCGGCAATAGCGTCGCGATTTCGGGCCGCCAGAAATGCGCCGCCACCGGTCGAGACTATTTTAGGGGGCCCCGACAACAGACGGCACAGCACCTCGGCTTCACGTTCGCGGAAAAACGCTTCGCCATCGCGGGCAAAAATCTCGGATATCGTCTGGGTTGAAGCTTCTTCGATGGCTGCATCACTATCCACAAACGGGACATCCAACTGCATGGCAAGCGCGCGCCCGATTGCCGTCTTGCCGGACCCCATCATACCAACAAGCACGACGGTGCGGCGCAAGTGATAGGTCGCCGTTTCGTTCATCCCGGTCCCTCCTATTTATCGGCTGCACATCGCCTAATCATAAATTAAGTGAATGAATGCCGTGATCTTGCACGAAAGGCCATATATAAAGACTTCAAAACGTGGCAGTTAGACCACATATTGAGGCAGAAATTGAGGACTGGGGCAAGCAATGTGGCGGCTGATCAAAGCACTGTTGTTTTTGACGTTATTGGCTGGCACAGCCTTGGTGGCATATGCCTACGTCGGACCAATCTTTTTTCCATCCGACTTTGCCGCCCCGACCAAAGAGGTAACACGCCCTGTCACGCTGGAAACGAACTGAGCTGCAGCATTGGCCATTGGCTGCGCTGGTCTGCGTTCTGGCAACCGGCGCTACTGCGCAGCAGTCACTGAACGAGCCTTTGTCGGCGATCGAATGGCTTTCGCGCAGTGTCGAACCTGCCCTGCGGACTGAACCTGCTACGTCTGAAAATGCTGTTGCACCGCAGGTGACGGTCACGCCATTGGATCGCCCGTCAAGGGACACCGTGGGCCTTTTGCCGTCCAATGTCACCGGATTGCCACGCACCATCTGGTCAGCCAGCAACGAGACCACATTGGTTGATCTGGTCCGTGCAGAGCAGGTTGAAGCCCTGCCCGCCATTCAGGAATTCCTCAAAGTGTTGATGCTGGCCGAAGCAGACGCGCCGCTGGGTGCGGGGTCTGATGACGCGCTGTTTCTGGCGCGGATCGACAAGCTGCTGGACCTTGGCGCGCTGGAACCGGCCAAAGCCCTTATAGAACAAGGCAAACCTGATACTCCAGCGCTGTTTCGTCGCTGGTTCGATGTCGCCTTGCTGACCGGAACCGAAGATAGCGCGTGTCAGGTCATGCGCAATAATCCGTCCGTTGCGCCGACGTATATCGCACGCATTTTCTGTCTGGCCCGTAGCGGCGACTGGACTGCCGCTGCGCTGACGCTGAACACCCACCGGGTGCTTGGCGACATTACCCCACAAGAAGAATCGCTGATGGCCCGCTTTCTGGACCCCGAGCTTTTCGAAGGTGCCCCACCGCTCACCCCGCCCCAACGCGTCAGCCCGCTGATGTTTCGGATGCACGAAGCGATTGGCGAAGGCCTGATCACCGCAAACCTGCCGCTGGCATTTGCCCATGCCGATCTGCGCTCGACGACCGCATGGAAGGCACAGCTTGAGGCCGCAGAACGGCTGGCGCGCCATGGTGCGCTGTCAGAAAATGTGCTGCAAAAGAACTATACTGCGCGCATACCTGCCGCGTCCGGCGGCATCTGGGACCGCGCCGCCGCGATACAACGCTTTGACGTGGCCATGACAGCACGCGACCCCGGCGCAATGTCCGCCAGCCTGCCCGCCGCATGGTCAGCGATGAAAGAGGCGCGTACCGAAGTCCAGTTTGCGAAACTCTACGGCGCTGCCCTGCATGACCTGCCTTTGACCGATACCGCCGCGCTTATCGCGTTTGAAATCGGCCTGCTATCCCCCGACTATGAAATCATCGCCATTCAAACGGCAGATCGCGGCTACGACCCGTTTCTGATCGCAATCGCACGCGGAACCCCGCAAGAAGTGCGGGTCACAACGCCCACGGCATTGGCGATCCAGTCCGCTTTCAACGGGGCAACGCCACCGCCCGTCCTGCAATCGCTGATCAACGACGGCAAACTTGGCGAAGCCCTGCTGCGCACGGTTGCCCTGTTCAATCAGGGTTATGCAGGCGACCTCCGCGCCTTGACCGATGCACTGGCCCTGCTGCGCATCGTCGGGTTAGAGGATGTTGCCCGACGGGCCGCCCTGCAATTGATGATTCTGGACCGGCCCGCGTGACCCAAGCGACCCAACCCATGGCCCGCTGGGTGCAAGTGTTTCTTGAAGCACAAGCCGCGGAATTGGACGCGGCCACCAACACCCAATTGGCCTATGCTCGTGATTTGGGTGATTTTGCAGAGTTTCTGACGCGTGCATCACGCCACTACGCGGACGCCACGCGCGATGACGTCGAAAACTATCTGATCCATTGCGAGGCGCAGCGGCTGGCCAAAGCCACCCGTGCCCGGCGCCTTTCAGCGATCAAGCAACTGTTCCGTTTCGCATTCGAGGAAGGCTGGCGCGCCGAAAATCCCGCGATCCAGATCAAAGGGCCCGGTCGTGCCCAACGTCTGCCCAAGACCCTTGATATCGCAGAAGTTGACCGCCTGCTTGACGCCGCCAGACGCACCTCGCGCGAGGCGCTTCGTAACAGTTGCCTGATGGAGTTGCTTTATGCCACGGGTATGCGCGTGACCGAATTGGTCAGCCTGCCGGTGTCCGCCGCCCGTGGCAATCCGCGCATGCTGCTGGTGCGGGGCAAAGGTGGCAAAGAACGGCTTGTCCCGCTTTCGCCCCCCGCGCGCACAGCGCTTGCCGACTATCTGACGGCACGCGATTACGCACAAGACGCGGACCGCGAGAATGGCAAACTGCCGTCAAAATTCCTGTTCCCATCGCACGGCAAGGCAGGCCACCTGACACGGCACCGTTTCTTTGGCCTGATCAAGGAATTCGCGGTCGCAGGTGGCGTATCACCGGCAAAGGTCACGCCGCACACCCTGCGGCACGCCTTCGCAACCCATCTTCTGGCCGGCGGTGCCGATCTGCGGTCAATTCAGACGATGCTGGGCCACGCAGATGTTGCCACCACAGAAATTTACACACATGTGCTGGATGACCGTTTGACGCAACTTGTGATGGACCACCACCCGATGTCCAAAACCGCCAAGCCTTGATTACGTGACATACACAGTTCATATTACACCAGAATTTTTTGAAAGCCTCTGATGGAAACCGCCACCACCGACGCCACCTTTTGGATTACAGCAGCCGCAATTCTTGTGCTTCTGGTCTTGTCCGGCTTCTTTTCCGGATCGGAAACCGCGTTGACCGCTGCGTCGCGCGGCAAATTACGCTCGGCCGCTGACAAAGGATCAAAGGGCGCCCAAAAGGCACTGAAAATCACCGAGGATAACGAACGGCTGATCGGTTCTGTCTTGCTTGGCAACAACGTCGTGAACATCCTTGCCACGTCGCTGGCCACGGCAGTTCTGACCAAGGTGTTCGGCCAAAATGGCGTGGCGGCCGCAACCCTGATCATGACCCTGCTCGTCCTCGTCTTTGCCGAAGTGCTGCCAAAGACATTTGCCATTACCTATCCTGAAACGGTGGCCGCGCGGGTTGCCGCACCCATCGGCCTGATTATCCTTGTTTTTTCGCCCATCGTTACGGCCGTCCGGTATCTGGTGCGCGGCGTGCTTCTGATCTTCGGTGTCCGCACCGACATTGACAGTCACATCCTCGCGGTGCGCGAAGAAATCGCCGGCGCACTGCAGCTGGGCCATTCGGAAGGGATCGTCGAAAAAGAGGACCGCGACCGTATTCTCGGCGCGCTTGATCTTAACGAACGTGCGGTGGAAGAAGTCATGCTGCACAGATCAAGCATCGAAATGGTCGATGCCGATCTGCCCCCCCAGGATATTCTTTCGCAAATTCTCAAAAGCCAGCACACGCGCCTGCCTTTGTACCGCAATGATCAAGAAAATATTGTCGGTGTGATCCATGCCAAGGATTTGCTGCGGGCCATGCACAAACTGCTTGGCGGCGGCAAAGTGAACGCCGAAGGTCTCGCTGCTTTTGATGTGATGAAGGTGGCAATGCCACCGTATTTCGTCCCTGAAACGACCACACTTGACGAACAGATGCGCAATTTCCTGAAACGCAAGACGCACTTCGCGCTGGTGGTTGATGAATACGGTGGCTTGCAGGGGCTGATCACCCTCGAAGACATTCTTGAAGAAATCGTTGGGGAAATCGCGGATGAATTTGACGAAGACATCGCCGATCAGATTTCAGCCACCAGTGACGGCGCCTATGTCGTTGATGGCGGTATGACGATCCGCGACCTCAACCGCTCGCACGACTGGAACCTGCCCGATGACGAGGCGAACACCGTCGCGGGCCTTGTCATCCACGAGGCGCAAATGATCCCGGTCGAAGGTCAGGTATTTTCGTTCCACGGCTTCCGGTTCGAGGTTGTCGCCAAAGAAGAAAACCGAATTGCCATTCTGAAGATTAGGCAGCTTTAGGCCACCGCAGGCTTGCTTTTAAGGCATCGTGCGGCAATGCTTGCTCATTCACATGAAGAATGAGGACCTTCATGACGTATCGCCATTTGCTCTCATCGTGTTTGTTGACCCTGTTTATCGTCACCCCGGCCTTGTCACAACAGGCCGCCGATGCCGTCGCCCCAGAGACCGATACGCAAACGGACACGTCCTTTGCTGACATGTCAGAGGCGGCGCAAGCTGCCATTGCGTCAAAGAAATCCGGTGCGCCGGTTGTTGCTGACGAATGGATGATCGTCGCCGGGAACCCGCTTGCAGTTCAAGCAGAGCTATGCTTGAATTTGGGTGACGCGCATCATCAGGCGGCGCGGTTTTCGGTATCGTTTGTGTGTTCGATACCGTCTGTGAGCTTGATTCCTTCGATAACCTTTGGCAACTGATTTCTGCCCTTG
>Ga0208544_10000016_pt1 | contig 132846 bp, 101 predicted proteins | sample DEB08_DNA_9_FD_184526 | JGI IMG/M metagenome (GOLD analysis project Ga0208544, IMG submission 184526) | Aqueous microbial communities from the Delaware River and Bay under freshwater to marine salinity gradient to study organic matter... | ecosystem: Environmental > Aquatic > Marine > Coastal...
CCATTTGGTCGATGTCCATTTTTAACAATATTATTACAATTACAATTTGGGCAGCAAATATCTTTTTTATGAATCATATCTTTTTTTTGCTACAAATATACTAAATCAACCTATTTAATACACGACCAACCCCATCTTATTAACTCTGCCCCCATAACTATTCTGTAATATCAAAAGGCTTAGGCTGATTTAATATTTCCCAAGTATGATCGGATAATAATTTTACGGTTGCTTTAAATTCTAGTGGATTCCTCCTTCCCCATTCCTCTGGTGCTACCATAGAGACTACATATTTCCCATCTTTTCTTTGATAGAGATGATACGTTTTACCAATTAGCGGCTTAAAACTCATGTCTGCTTGATAAATACTTTCTGATATTTCAACCCTTGCTTTGATTTTGTTGGCTTGTTCTGCCAACAAATTAATCTGCTCTCGAATTTGGTCGAGTTGCATTTCTGTTTGCTCGTACATTGCACCCACTGCTAAGCCTTTCATTCTCCCCTTATCAATGGGCTTGATAACAGCTCCTCCTACCGTATGTGCATACGGTAATAAATGTGGGTTCTCTGCAACTTTATCTTTATCTATTGGATTGATAAATGCTTCTTTTTTTGACATGGGATAAGTAATTTTTCAAATTTGGATGAATATATAGTAGAATGAAAAAGGTAAGCAATTGTTGCAAAAAGGAAGGCAAATAAAAACAAGTGATTCAAATTATAAATCTTTGACTCTTAAAGGTTGCGCTGTTGGTCTGTTAAGATTACTTCTTTTTATAATCTAAAATATTAATACGTTCTTGGCAAGTTACTACATCCCTTTCTTCATTAGAGGCAATAATAATCAATCGGTTAGCAGCATATTTTTCTAATAATTGATGAAACCAATCCACACTTTTTTCATCTAAAGTAGCAGTGGGTTCATCCAATAATAATAAGGAAGTATCCGAACAAATTGCCAATCCTAGTTTTAAGCGTTGCTTCATTCCAGAAGAAAAAAAACGAACTGCTTTATCTTTTGCCTTTTTTAATTCGATAATTTCTAAGAAATCAGCTGTACTTAAATTATTAATAAATGGCTTGAATTGTTTATGAAAATTAATAGCTTCCGTAAGGGTAAATTCTTCTATTAAATCAATGTAAGGGGAAGCAAAACTTAGGTGTTGATAAATATCATCTTTATCGATTATTTGACCATTTATTTTATAGTCAATCGTCCCTTTGGTCGGAGACAAATGACCTGCTAAAATTTTAAGTAAGGTAGATTTACCAGAACCATTAGCGCCAAGGACAGCATAGCGAGAAGGGATGGAAAAATGTTGGTTAACATTTCTAAAAATCCAATCGTAGAGATAACGTTTGGTGATATTATTTAGAATGATTTCCATTTATTTTATTTCCATTTAACTGTCTAAATCCTTTGATAATCCCTCTATCTGATGCTTCTATAAACTGAATAATTATTTTTCTTTCCGCTGATTTAGGTAAACTTTTCTTTATTTTCTTAATGGCTTGTGTCGTATTAAATCCTTTGACAAATAAAAAGCGATAGACATCCTGAATTGCATGGATTTGCTCATTAGTAAACCCGTTTCTACGCAAACCTATAGAATTGACCCCTGCATAGGCAATTGGTTCTCTAGCGGCTTTTATATAAGGCGGTACGTCTTTTCTGACTAATGAACCTCCACCAATCATGGAATAAGCACCAATTTTCACAAATTGGTGTACTGCTGTTAGGCCTCCCAAAGTAGAGTATTCTCCAATTTCGATATGCCCAGCAAGGTTAACATTATTGGCTAAAACAACTCCTTTTCGTAAGATACAATCATGCGCTACATGTACATAAGCCATCAACAAACAATTGTCTTCTATAATGGTTTTATCATTCGCTCTAGTGCCTCGATTTAAAGTACAATATTCTCGAATCGTGACATTATCACCAATTTCGATGCTAGAATATTCTCCTTCAAATTTTAAATCTTGTGGAATGGCACCAACTACTGCTCCTGGAAAAATCTTGCAATTTTTGCCAATCTTCACCCCTTCCATAATCGTCACATTTGACCCAATCCAAGAATCGGCTCCAATTTCTACATTAGCGCCTATGGTCACAAAGGGTTCAATGGTCACATGTTGACCTACTTTTGCTTTAGGGTGAATAATTTTTAGTCCTGTGATACTCATATATTTTTTGACGATGAACGATAAACAGTGCATGATAAACGTTTCGTTCTGCTATTAGTTTATCAATTTAATATTATCATTCTACTAACTTCTTTTTACAATCTGTGCGGTTAACTCTCCTTCTGATACAATTTTATTTCCGACATAAGCCCTTCCTTGCATGTGGCAAATTCCTCTCCGAATAGGCGATAATAGCTCCATTTTTAAAATAAGGGTATCCCCGGGGACAACCATCTGTTTAAATTTAGCATTATCAATTTTCATAAAATAAGTATCCCATCCCTCAGGTTCCTCCATCTTAGATAAGGCTAAAAGACCGCCACATTGTGCTAAAGCCTCCATTTGCAAAACTGCTGGCATGACTGGATTACCAGGAAAATGTCCCGTAAAAAACGGCTCATTCATTGTGATATTTTTTATCCCAACAACATGGGTATCTGATAACTCAATAATTTTATCCACCAATAAAAAAGGATAACGATGAGGTAGCCATTCTGCTATTTTAACCGAATCAAAAATAGGTGCTTTTGTAGGGTCGTATTTAGGTTTACCTTTTAATTTTCGTTGCTCTTTATACAGATCTCGAAGAATTGTGGCTAAACCAACATTCCCTGTATGCCCTGGTTGAGTCGCAATAATTTTACCTTTAATCGGTTTATTAACCAAAGCTAAATCTCCAATTAAATCTAATAATTTATGCCGACTCGGTTCATTAGGAAACTTTAATTTTTTAGCATTTAAAATATTATCGGTTGTATCGGTCGTTAATTTCGGCTGTCCTAATTTTTGGGCTAATTCGTCTAGTTTGTTTTTGCTAATTTTTTTATCGGCAAAAACAATCGCATTCTCTAAACTGCCCCCCTGAATTAAATTTTCCTCTGCCAAAGCTTCTAAGTCACTTAGCATGACATAAGTACGAGCAGGAGCAATGGTTTCTTTATAAGCAGCTATATTATTTAGACTGGCAAATTGTGCATCAACTGCATTGGTATCAAAGTCTAGAAGTGTCTTTACCTGAAAATTATCTGAAGGTAAGACAATATATTCTGCGCCAGTTATTTCGTCTTTATACTCAATAGGCTCGTCAATAATGACAAAATCCCTTGCCGAGTCTTGTGCTACTCGCCCAGCTTGTTCCAAAGCCTTAATGATTGGTGCCGCACTTCCATCCAATATAGGTACTTCTTCCCCATCAATCTCCATTAACACATTATCTAAGGACAATCCGACTAATGCTGATAAAACATGCTCAACCGTTTGTACTTTGATGTCCCTTATTCCTAAAGTAGTACTTCGATTGGTAGCGACTACTTTTGTAGGGTCAGCAGGAATAACTACTGGTTTTTCTAAATCAATCCGCTTAAACCTAAATCCATGATTGACGGCTGCTGGATAAAAAGTAAGGGTGGTTGCTTTTCCTGTATGTAATCCTTTTCCCTTAATAGAGACCGATTTTTCTATAGTATGCTGGTTCATATTGGGTGACTAAGTTTTTATAAATGTACGAATGCTGATAAATTCTCCATAGGTAAATGATTAAATTAACTAACAAAAATGAAAGATAGACTATAAAATTTAAAGAAAACTCCTTCATTTATTCCTTTTATCATTTATTCATCTACTCCTTGAATAGGTACAAATGCTATGTCAATGTTGAAATAAGTTGCGAAGTTACTAAAAGCTAAAGGCATAGAACAGGATAGAATAGGAATTTTTTCGTTTCTAAAAATTAAAATGAATACTAGTTTTCTAAAAATAAGACAGAAAACAATTATCTATTCTTCCTTCTGATTGGAATTTCTTTTATAATTTTGCACACTTTTAGATCACAAAAATGTTTTTAATGCGTTATAGAAGCAGTTTATAACCTAAAAAAATAACAACATTCTTTTAGAATAACCTTTAGAAAAGATATAAAATGAGTTTAGAAAAATTAGTAGTCGTAGGTGGAATAGCTGGCGTTCACAAAGTAGCAGCCAATCGGAGTAACGGCTTGATTATCGAGAATTTAGATACTGGAAAGAAACGTTTTGCACCTTCTAGAAAGCATCAATTTACGCCTTTAGAATCTATCACTATTTACACAAACGACGAGGAAGAAACCTTAGAATTAGCAAAAGTTTTTCAAAATATGTTCACCAAGTTGGAAACAACTCCATTAGTCGCACATAGTGCATCTAATGATGAACTGAAAACTTATTTTGCCGAAATAATTCCTAATTACGATAGAGATCGGGTATATATTGGTGATATGAAAAAAATAGTAAAGTGGTTTAAATTTTTGAATGACCGTTCATTGATTACACTAGAAGAAGAAAAATCAGTGGACGAAACAACAGAAGCCGAAGTTTCAGAAAATCCAGCTGAATAGAAAATTTATTAATACTGTACTATAATTGTTACTACTTCCCTGTTGCTAATTTTTTTTTTAATTGGCAACAGGGAACTGGCAGGAATTTATGATGCCTTACACAAAATCACTTCAATCCTCTCCTTTTCATTTCTCTTACTATTAATTCATATTCTCGATTCATATCTCCACTAATCGCAGAGTTTTCTTGTGCTCGCCTGATTAAATAAGGAACTACATCTTGAACAGGTCCATAAGGAACGTATTTTGCTACATTATAGCCTGCATCCGCTAAATTGAAGGTAAGGTTATCACTCATCCCATAGAGTTGACAAAAATTAAGGTGTGGATGATTTTTTTTAATATTTTTTTGATCAATCAGACTTGCTTGCAAAGCACAACTATTCATATTATGTGTAGCATTGCAAGATCCAATATGCGTAAAATGCTCTACACAAAATTGTATAGCCGTATCATAATCGTTATCGGTAGCTTTTTTATTAGGCTGAATAGGAGAAGGTAGATTTAAAGCGGCTGCTCTGGCTCGTTCTTTTTCCATGTATGCGCCACGTACTAACTTAGCGCCCAATAAATAGCCTTCTTTTCTAGCTTCTTCGTAGGAATCAATCAGATATTGCAATCTATCATGGCGGTACATTTGAAAGGTATTATAAACAATGACTCGCTCGCCATTATACCGTTTCATCATTTTGTTGACTAAAAAATCAATCGTATCTTGAATCCAACTCTCTTCTGCATCCACAAAAACGCCTACTTTTTTATTATGTGCTGCATAACAAATAGCATCTAAGCGTTTGTTCACATTCTTAAATTCTGTCTTCTCTGCTTCCGTTAATGCTGCGCCATTTTGTATTTTTTCCAATAAGGCAAATCTCGAAATACCTGTAATTTTCATACTAATGACAGGCACACTTTTATTTTGTTCCGCAAACTCAATGGCTCGAATCATTTCATTCATCGTTCCATTAAAATCCAATTCAGAAGTTTTGGCCTCTGCACCATAATCTAAAATCGTTAACGCTTTTTGGCCAACTAATTGGTTGATGACTGGTTGACAACCTAATAAAGTCGTTCCTCCACAGAATTGCTCGAAGATGGTATGCTTAATGGTCGTTTCTACGAAAGGTAAGTTTAGATTCAAAGCAGCTATCCCTATTTTTGAGCCAATGTTTACCAACCAAGTATGGTTCATTAGTTGAAATAAGCGCGTCATCTTTTTCAATTGCTTATCCGTTTTTCCAGAAAAGGCAATAGCTGTATTGGTAAAATCTATTGATGTTTTTTTTGTCATTATTCTTTTTCCCATTAGATCAGTATTAGGGGGATTTTTCTCAGTTTTTTAAAAATTTTATGGATTATCGGTTGTCCATATTCGCCAAGACTCTTCTGCTTGCAAATGTAGCATTTCTAAACCATTCATAATTTTAGCATTACGATTAAGACCCATTTGCAAGAATTTTGTCACTTCTGGATTATAGACCAAATCATATAAAAAATGTTGGTCACTTAAATACTCATAAGGTAATGCCGGTGCTGAATCATAGTTTGGAGACATTCCTAATGGAGTAGTATTGACAATGATTTGATGGTTACTTAAGCAGTCCTTATCAATCATTTCATAAGTGACCTGTCCCTTCTTTTTGCTTCTCGATACAAGTTGTGTTTTTATTCCCAATTTATCAAGTACATATAATACAGCCTGAGCTGCACCTCCTGTCCCTAAAACTAAAGCCTTCATAGCCGATAAAGGAATAGTAGCAGTAGCCAATAATTTCCTCAAAGATATTTCAAATCCATAAACATCAGTATTATATCCTTTGAGTTGCCCGTTAGTGATTTTTATGGTATTCACTGCTCCAACCTTTGCTGCTTCTTCACTGACTTCATCTAAGTAAGGAATCGCTTGCTGTTTATATGGAATCGTAATATTGATCCCTAATAAATTAGACCTATCTTTTAATAAAGTAGGCAATGCGGTAATATTAGGAATCGGGAATAGTTCATAATGATATCCCTCAATTTTTTCTTCCCTAAATTTTTCTGCAAAATATTTTTTGGAAAAAGAATGAGAAAGCGGATAACCGATTAAGCCTAATTGGTGTTTGACTGACATGCTATTACTAGAGTTGCCAGTTGCGAATTGCCAGTTACCAGTTGCACTACTAATTGGCAACTGGCAATTCGCAACTGTAATATTTAATCTTCCTTTGTTTTTCTTCCTAATCTTTCCATTAAGAAAACGGATAAAAAACCAATAATCATACAGATAACGACTGCTGTTACAAACGGTTCACTATCGTAATTACTAGGTAAAACACTTTCTTCTATAAATGGCACTTCTTCCCCCTTACTATTAATTCTAGTAGACAATACATTTCGCCAAGGCCATAGCTTATTTAAGGAACCCAACATAAAGCCTGTTAATAAAGCCAATGTCGGATTTTTATAATTTTTAAAAGTCCAAGATAGTACTCTTGAGAAAGTCATTAAACCTATTAAACAACCTGCTGCAAAAGTACCAACTATCAACAAACTTTCCGGATCAAAAGTCTTTAAAGCCGTTTTGACAGTTGGAATGACAAAAGAATACATACCCATCAGCAGTAAAATAAAACTACCCGAAATACCTGGTAAAATCAGTGCAGAAATAGCAATCGCACCCGATAGAAAGACAAACCAAAGTGCTTCATTTCCTTGTGCTGGACTCGCTACAGTAATATAATATGCCATGGCTGTTCCTACTATTAAAGCGATAAACTCTTGTACACCCCACCCTTTCACTTGTTTGCCAATAAAAATAGCAGAACTAATAATCAAACCAAAGAAAAATGCCCATAACATTTCTGGATACGTCTCCAATAAATGCGTTACGCCAAACACTCCTACAATAATGCCTGTCGCCATACCAACCAATAACGTCACTAAAAAAGTACCATTAACCGCTGACCAAACACCTGAGATTCCATCTTGCTTAAATGTACCAATTAAAGAAAGGTCAAAAGCTTTGATGGTATCCAATAATTTCTCATAAATGCCCGTAATAAAGGCAATCGTACCACCAGAAACACCAGGGATGACTTCTGCAATTCCCATTGCCATTCCTTTTAAAGCGAGCGTTATAAAAGAGGTGTTATTTTTCATATTGTAAAAGTATATTTATTTCTTTAATCACGGATAAAAATAAATTGGACAATTTGTATTTAATCCCCGCAGGTTTTAGTTATTCCCTTTATTTTTTTAATATTACCTATGGTAAAAGGTAATTTAATTTTCTCTTTCTTTTATGCAAATCTTACCGTAAGGTTACAAGAAAATCGGTAAGGACTATCGAAAGGATTTAGTAATTTTGGTTTCATAAATAAAATACTATTAAATTATGAGTAAATTTCACAAAAAGAATAAAGCAAAAAAAAGAACCAGAAGGTCACCAAAAATAGGAGAAGGTGCTAAAAACAAAATAGGAGAAGCTATACTTCAATCTAAAAACTTTGAGGGAGAGATTGAAATTTTAGAAACTCCATTTGGAGAAATATTGATAAATGACCAAATGTTATTAACCACTTTAAAAAATAAAGCGATTATTTTTGAATTATTAAAAATTGGTGAAGAAATAGAAGAAAGCGATGTCTTGAGCAGGTTAATCTATCTTGAAAAATTAAAAGATAAATACCCCAATGAACCTTTTTTAGCTCATGAAATTTCAATATGCTATGAAGATATGAAAGAGTGGGATAAATACGATAAGGCCGTTAAAGAAAATTATGAAAAGCATCGAGGTTATCCATCTATAGATATAAGTTACGTATCACTCAATTTTGATGAATATGATACCGACCTCTTAGATGATATTTTTGGACAGGCAATGAATATTCACCAAGTTTATCCAATATTTAAAGCATTTGACAGCAAAATTGTTGCAGCATTTTATGCTACTTTGAGTACTATATACAAGAATAGAAATGAATTATTGCGAGCAAGACAATGTGCAGAAATAGTTACACAATTTAACAAATTAAAAGGAGGGATATTGGAAACTCGTATTGACCTCATAGAAAAACCTTGGTTTAGATGGAAATCAAGACTTATAATAGGGGGTATAATATTGCTTATACTAAGTGTAATAGGCGGTATTATTTGGGGAATAATTAGCTTATTTCAATGGGTTTTCTAAATTTTAAATTTATCTATAATTAGAAATATGAAACTAAGTAGCTTTAAAAACTCCCTACAACAAACAGCACCGCCTGCCAATCTTTCGCCCAACTTAGAAGCCCTTTGGTATGATGGAAAAGGCAATTGGTCCAAAGCGCATGATATAGCGGATGGCAATCCCTATCCAGAAGCAAATTGGGTGCATGCCTATTTACATAGAAAGGAAGGGGATAATTGGAATGCCAATTATTGGTATCGACAAGCAGGAAAAACAATGCCAACTGTATCTCTGGCGGAAGAATGGATTGCTTTAGTGACTTACTTTTTAGCAAAAGAAAAATAACCTGCTTCCGTTGCGATGTATATTGAGTTGGTTACATTACCCTTTATTCAAAAGTCCTGTCCCATTACATTTTTTGCAAAAATTACGTTCTCTAGTTCCTAACCAAAAGCCTTTTCCTTCACAATAACCACAATATTTTTGATTGCGGTATCGCTGAGCTAAATAGTTGCCTACTTTCCATCCTCCGTAAATGATGCCTACTAAAATGGCTAGTCTTAATAAAATAATCATCTGCTACTAGTTTTGTTTGGTTATGCTATAGCCTAAATTATACCAAGAAAGAGCTTGGCAATACAGGGGTACTTTTAAATTTTAGATTTATTACACCTCTTTCCAGCGAAAGCAATCTCTTGTATGGTCATTTACCATACCAATTCCTTGCATATAAGCGTAGCATATCGTGGAGCCAACAAAAGAAAATCCTCTTTTCTTTAAAGCCTTACTCATAGCATCGCTTTCTTTACTAGTAGCAGGAACGTCTTTATTTTCTTTAAAGTTATTATTAATTGGTTGTCCATCGACAAACTGCCAGATATATTTGTCAAAACTGCCAAATTCTTCTTGAATTTTCAGAAACCCTCGGGCATTTTTAATCACAGAATTGATTTTTAATTTATGTCGAATAATAGCTGAATTTTGTACCAAGGCTGCCAATTTTGCTTCGTCATATTGAATGATTTTTTCCGCCTCAAAATTATCAAAGGCAGCTTTGTAACCTTCCCTTTTCTTTAAAACGGTTAACCAATTCAGCCCAGCTTGTGCGCCTTCCAAAATCAACATTTCAAATAAATGACGGTCATCGTGTACGGGAACGCCCCATTCTTCATCGTGGTAATTGATAAAATCTCCATAAGATAAGCACCAAGTACAGCGGGTTTTAGTAGCCATAGGTATTTTTTTGTGTAGTTAGCAATTTTTTTCACAAGGTAAGGAATGAATACAATTTTTATGATTAGAATGTCATTTGCTTTTTTTAAATTTGGTCTAATAAACGGCAGATGACAAAAGTAAAAAAATTAGTACTGCTTTAAAATAAAAAATTAGTATGAATATACATGCCAATATTGATAAGCTAAAAAAGTTATTTTTCGGAAAAACAATACTAGGAATTACCCTTCTGGGATTAATATTTCTACTAAGTCAATGTACTACCAACTCCTCTAATAAAATCAACTTCAATACCCAAATAAAACCCATACTCAATAAACACTGTATCCATTGTCACGGAGGCGTGAAACAGAATGGTGGATTGAGCATGATGACTAGAGAAAAAATACTAGCACCAACAACTTCAGGACAACCCGCTATTATTCCTGGCAACCCATCAGCTAGTGAATTTATTAGCAGATTGACCGCCGAAGATGTAGAAGAAAGAATGCCATTTGAAGCACATCCGTTAGCACAAAAAGAAATTAATGTATTAACTCAGTGGGTCAAAGAAGGAGCAGAATGGGGATTACATTGGGCATATAATCCAGTAGAAGCAGTAGCCATTCCTAAAATAGAAAAAGCCTTAGGGGCAGTTGATGGACAAATGACTACGGATTGGGCAAAAAATGATATTGATTATTTCATTGGGAAGAAATTAGCGGAGAATCATTTATCGCCTAGTCCATTAGCAGAAAAAAGTGCCATTCTTCGTAGAGTCAGTTTAGATTTAATTGGTTTACCTGCACCAAAAGAATTGGCAACTGCTTTTCTAAGCACCCAAAATTCTATAAGTTATCAACAATTGGTAGATAACTTATTGAGTTCTCCACATTATGGGGAACGTTGGGCGAGTATGTGGCTAGATTTAGCAAGATATGCCGATACCAAAGGTTTTGAACGAGACCCACATCGCTCTATTTATCCTTATCGAGATTATGTGATAAAAGCGTTCAATGAAGATTTACCGTATGACCAATTTATCACAGAACAGTTAGCAGGAGATTTATTACCCAATCCAACAGATAATCAACTAATAGCTACAGGTTTTCATCGGAATACAACAACAAATGATGAAGGTGGAACAGATAACGAAGAATATCGAGTAGCCGCAGTAGTTAACCGAGTGAATACTACAGGAGAAGCTATTCTTGGAACAACCTTCGCTTGTGTGCAATGTCATGGTCATCCTTATGACCCTTTTGAGCATCAAGAATATTATCAGCTGATGGCATTTTTTAATAATACTAGAGATGAAGATACCAATGCAGATTATCCTTTATTAAGAATGTATCGACCAGCAGATAGCTTAAAATTGGCAGAGTTGACCAACTGGGTAAAAACAGTAGAAAGTAAGGAACGGGCGGATGAAATCGCTCATTTTTTAAAAACTTGGCAACCGACTATTTATTCCATGGATACGGATAGTTTAGTGAATGCCGCTTTATACGACACCAAATTTTTAGGCTTTCGCCAAAATGGACAAGCAATTATTAGGAACGTTACCCTTACGGGGAAAAGCAAATTGATTATCAAACAATTAACTTCCAAAAAAGGAGGACATTTTTCTATTCATTTGGATAGTTTTACTGGGGATAAATTGATAGATTATGCCTTATCTTTCAATGTAAAAGATAATCCCTTTTTAGAAATTCCTTTAGTAGCAACAACAGGCAAACACGACCTTTATTTAAAGTATGATAATCCTTTATTAGAAAGTCCAAATGCAATGGGTTTTAGAATGGATTGGTTTTATTTTACGAATGATTTCCCTGGTCAAACAACGGCTGAATATGACACACAAAAACAACATTTTTGGGATTTAATGGAAGCACGTCCACCAACGACTTTAATCATGCAAGATAATCCAGCAGAACGAAGTCGGACTACTAAAGTATTTGATAGAGGTAATTGGCAAATGCATAAAGAAACGGTGCAAGCAGCAACGCCCAAAGTCTTAAATGCTTATCCAACAAATGCCCCTAAAAATAGACTAGGATTAGCCCAATGGATAACCGATAAAAAAAATCCCTTAACGGCTCGGACGATGGTGAATCGTTTATGGGAACAGTTATTTGGAAAGGGCTTGGTAGAAACGGTAGAAGATTTAGGTACGCAGGGAAATGTGCCTACCCATCCTGAGTTATTGGATTGGTTAGCTTATCAGTATATGTATGAATTTGACTGGAGTACAAAGCGTTTATTAAAAGCAATCGTTACTTCTGCCACTTACCGCCAATCTACTAAGGCTAGTCCAATGCTTCTAGAAAAAGATCCTTATAATCAACTATTAGCTAGAGGGCCAAGAATCCGTTTAAGTGCCGAACAAATCAGAGATCAGGCTTTAGCCATTAGTGGTTTGTTAAATCCAAAAATGTATGGCGAACCAGTCATGCCGCATCAACCAGACGGTGTTTGGAGTTCCCCTTATAATAATGCTAAATGGGTGGTAAGTGAAGGAGCTGAAAAATACCGTCGGTCTATCTATACTTATATGAAACGCTCCTCCCCTTTTACGGCAATGGAAACTTTTGATGTAGCGACTAGAGATGTTTGTTCTGCACGTCGAATCCGAACGAATACGCCCTTGCAAGCATTGGTGACGTTGAATGATGAAGGGTTTATGGAAATGGCTAAACATCTTGCGGTTCGGATGCAAACAGAAGGTGGCCAAAAAGTGAGTGAGCAAATTCAAGCAGGGTATCAGTTAGCTTTAGGTAAACCAATAGCAAAAGAAAAATTAGCCATTTTAGAAGGCTTATACAGGGAGACCTTACAAGATTTTGAAAAACAATCAACTGATGCAAAAGCAATAACCGAAGGATTAGGAATGAAAGAAGATTTAGCGTCTATGGCAGCGATGATAGTCGTCGCTAACACGATTATGAATTTGGATGAATTTATGATGAAATAAAAAGAAACCATGAGTCAAAAAAAACATCAATTACCGAAAGAAGCCTTGCAAAAACAAGCACAATTAAATACGCGTCGATTGTTCCTAAAGCAATGTGGTTTGGGGCTTAGTAGTATGGCTATTGGGTCTGTTTTAGGCGGCTGTGGTGGAACAACGCTCCCTACTACCAATGGGGCAATTACCAACCAAATACAAAATATTACTAATAATTTGCCCCATTTTGCTCCAAAGGCAAAATCTGTTATTTTTTTGCACATGGCAGGTGCGCCTTCGCAACTAGAGTTATTTGATTACAAACCTGCTTTGGCAAAATTACATGGACAGCAATGCCCTGAATCCTTAATTGCAGGTAAGAAGTTTGCTTTTATTCGAGGTGTTCCAACCATGTTAGGGCCACAAGCTAATTTTCAACAACGAGGACAATCGGGTGCTTGGGTGTCTGACTTATTACCACATCTTGCGGAAGTAGCCGATGAAGTAAGTTTCCTAAAAGCCATTCATACCGACCAATTTAATCATGCGCCAGCGCAATTATTAATGCATACAGGAGGCGCTCGTTTGGGGCGACCAAGTATGGGAAGTTGGGTCACTTATGGTTTAGGATCAGAGAATGAAAATTTGCCTGGTTTTATGGTGTTGACCTCAGGAGGGTATAACCCAGATGCTGGTAAACAAGTCTGGGGCAGTGGTTTTTTACCTTCTGTTTATCAAGGCGTACAATGCCGAACTAAAGGTGACCCTGTCCTTTATTTAAGTGACCCCAAAGGCATGAGTCGAGATATTCGCAGTGCTTCGATTAATGCAATTAATGAAGTCAATCAATTAACGCATCAAGCATTCCAAGACCCTGAAACATTGGCTAGAATTGCCCAATATGAAATGGCTTTCCGGATGCAAATTGCGGTACCAGAAGTAATGAATATCAAAGACGAACCTGATTATATTCATAAAATGTATGGAACGGCAATTGGTCAATCCTCGTTTGCGAATAATGTTTTATTGGCTAGGAAACTAGTAGAAAAAGGCGTTCGATTTGTCCAGTTATTTGATTGGGGATGGGATACGCATGGTGTGTCTAGCGATACCGCTTTGGATATTGGTTTGGTAGATAAATGCCGAGCAACTGACCAACCAGTAGCGGCGCTTTTAAAAGACTTAAAACAAAGAGGCTTATTAGAGGAAACCTTAGTTGTTTGGGCGGGTGAATTTGGTAGAACACCTATGCAAGAAAATAGAAATGGCGTCGGTCAATCTTATATGGGAAGAGACCATCACACAGATGCTTTCACGATTTGGATGGCTGGTGGTGGCATTAAGAAAGGTTATACACATGGAGCAACCGATGAATTAGGGTATTATGCAGTAAGCGGTTCGCAATCTATTTTTGATGTACAAGCGACTATTTTAAACCAGTTAGGTTTTAACCACGAACAGTTTACTTATCAATTTCAGGGGCGACCTTTTCGGTTGACGGATGTCGAAGGGGAAGTGATTCGAGAGGTTGTTGGGTAACCACCTAATTAATTAAATTAAATATATTTCTAATTTTAACAAGCTGACCTGCTTCTTTTAGCTACTTTTGCACCGATTTTTGTTGCACCCTAAATTATTAAATTTTATGCATGAATAGGGAATCTTGTGCAATTCAAGAACTGTACCCGCAGCTGTAAGCTTCGTTAATTTTTAGTTCACTATGCCACTATCTTTGGATGGGAAGGCGAATTAAAAAGAAGTAAGTCAGAAGACCTGCCAGAATCGATGCTTAACCTTGCTTTCGGGACTAAAAGCGAATAGAGTTAGTTATATGTAATCACCAAACCCGCCTGACTGTAACGGGCAGGTTTATTTGACTGATTTTCATGTATGCTATTAAATCAACCAAAAACTGTCCTCGATTTATCGGGATAACTTTGGTAATTACTCTATCCCTACCCGAAACGATTTTTTTAAATCAAATCGTTTCTTATGAAAAATTTTTACTTTTCTTTCCTTTTTCTTTTTACCGTCACTTTATCTTTTGCGCAAAGTACTGCTTCCTTCGAGGAGCTTGATGTACCATTAGATACTTTTTTTAATAATGCAGATACAACCATAGGTGGTTATCAAAATGGGGACGCCTTTTTCCCTAACGTTTTCAATCCTGATTTCGGAGGTTTTTGGGAAAGTGGTTGGGCGATTTCTACCATGCAAGATGATACCACTTCTGGACCGAGTAACTTATATAGCGCTATTACAGGAAATGGAGTTGGAGTTGATGAATCTTCAAAAACGTACGCCATTGGACAACAAAATGCAATGATACAACTAAGTGGAAATTCCGTGGGCAAAGTGGTCAACGGATTCTATGTCACCAATGGTACTTATCCACATAATAGTATGCGAGATGGGGATAACTTTGCGAAGAAATTCGGTGGTGAAGCTGGTACAGACCCTGATTTTTTCAGATTAGAAATTAGAAAATTTTACGACGGGCAATTAGATACAAATGCCGTAGAATTCTATCTAGCAGATTTTCGATTTGACGAAGATAGTTTAGACTACATTGTAAATGATTGGCAATGGGTAGATTTAAGTAATTTGGGGAATGTAGATAGTTTGCAATTTACATTAGCTTCTAGTGATCTTGAAGAATTTGGGATAAACACGCCCTTATTTTTCTGTATAGACAATTTGGAAATGTCCAATTTTGAAATCAATATTCCTACTACCGAAAATATTTCAACTTTTGAAGTCCCTAATTTATCTACCAATACTTTTTTAAATGGCTCAGAAGGAGTAATCGGTTATCAAAGTGGACAAGCTTTTTACCCTACTAATTATAGCCCTGATTTTGGTGGTTTTTGGGCAGGTGGCTGGGCGATGTCTACGGTTAGAGATAGTAGTACTTCTGGATTTGGTAATTTATATGGGGCAAAAACTGGCGGAGGAGTCGAATCTTTTGGTTACGCAGTAGGTCAACAAGGCGCAATGATTCAGTTAGCTGAAAATGCTGCTGGAAAAACAGTCAATGGCTTTTACCTTACGAATACTACTTTTTCGCATAATAGCATGCGAGATGGCGATGATTTTGCAAAGAAATTTGGTGGAGTAGACGGGACAGAGCCAGATTTTTTCAAACTAGAAATTCGGAAATATTCTAATGGTCAATTAGCCCCACAAACAGTTGAGTTTTATCTAGCCGATTTCCGTTCTGATAACAGTAGTGAAGATTATATTGTAAATGATTGGCAATGGGTTGACCTCACCAGTTTAGGCAATGTGGATAGTTTGCAGTTTCTGTTGAGTTCTAGTGACCTTGGAGATTATGGGATTAATACCCCGCTATTTTTTGCCATTGATAATTTGGAAATTAGTGATACTATTTCAACTAGCAATGAAAATATTACTTTAAGTCCCGAGCAAATTAAGTTTTATCCAAACCCTGCTATTAATGAAATTACAATTGATTTTAAAGTAACTGGTATGGAAGGAACTATTCAAGTTTTTGATATGCTAGGTAGGTCTTTAATTCAACAATCCTTTGATAAAAATCAACCTCAAGTAGATGTTTCTAAATTAGGTTTTGGAACTTATATTCTGCAAGTTGTATCTAGGGAAGGCAAGCGTTTTTCTAGTACTTTTGTGAAAAGATAGCTGTTGCGATGTTGCGGTGTTGCCATGTTCTATACGTAACAAGGTAACACCGCAACACCGCAAATCTCACTCAAACTCTGCCTTCAAAACCTTCTTCGTCACCTTTCCCAAAGTATTTCTAGGCAATTCGGCCTGAATAATAAATTTTCTAGGAATTTTATAAGTAGGTAATAATTCTTTTAACCATTGTTTAATCGCATCGAAATCGAGGTTTTTATCATCGCTAATTAGACTAGCTGCTACCACCTCGCCCCATTCTTTATCAGGAATTCCAACGACTGCACATTCTTTAATTTTCGGATGTCTACGCAGGACGTCTTCGATTTCTAAAGCAGAAATTTTATACCCACCAGATTTAATAATATCCACCGAATCTCTGCCTAATATTTTAAACATACCATTATTAAAAATAGCAACATCCCCACTTTTAAACCATCCATCAATGTAAGCTTCTTCGGTAGCTTTAGGTTTGCGCCAATATTCTTTAAATACATTTGGTCCTTTAATTTGGATTTCCCCTGGTTCGCCCGTTTCTTTTACATCTTTTCCATCGGTATCGACTAATCGAATCTGGACACCAGGCAAAGGCAATCCAACATGTCCAGGACGTCTTTCTGTTCGATAAGCATTAGATAAAGCCATACCGATTTCCGTCATCCCATATCGTTCTAAAAGGGTGTGGGTACTGATTGCTTTCCATTGTTCCAATACTGGAACAGGTAAGGCTGCAGAACCAGAAACCATTAATCGCAATGCTTTTACGCCTTGGGATAAACGCTCTTTTTCCTCGGATGAAGCAGCTTCCCAAAAAGCAATTAATTTAAAATAAATGGTGGGCACTGCCATAAACAAAGTCAACTGTCCGCCGCTTAATTTTTGCCAGACTTTTGTCGCATCAAATTTGGGTAAAAATTCACAGCAAGCACCTGACCAAAGTGCACAACTCAACACATTGATGATGCCATGCACATGATGCAAAGGCAAAATATTTAGAATATGGTCAGCTTGTTCCCATTCCCAAGCATTAACCAACGTTTCTATTTGAAATTGGATATTTTGATGCGTTGTGACTACGCCTTTAGGCAAGTTAGTCGTACCACTTGTATAAAGAATCATCGCTCGTCTATCCAAGGCTACAGCGGGTAAATCGGAGGTCGAACCATCCATCAAATCAGTAATTAGTAAAAGGCGCATTTTTCGCTCCTTTGCTAATAGCGCTAACAAATCTTTGTATTCTGGACTAACCACTAAAATAGCCGCATCGGTATCTTCAATCACATACTGCAATGCCGGCAAGGGATGTAAAGTACATAAGGGAACGGTAATACCGCCTGCTCGCCAAATCGCCCATTGAGTCGCTACATATTCAAAACTTGGTGGCACTAAAAAAACGACTCTAGTTTCTGCCAAATCTTTTGCCCCATTTAATAAATGATGCGCAATAGCAGCCGAAGCATTTAATAATTGCTGGTAAGTGAACGCTGTTTGGTTAGAGACAATCGCCGTTCTATTGGCAAAGTTGGTTGCTCTATTTATTAATTCAATCATAAAAAATAAGTATAAATAGTGTTTATCCTAAAAATAAGTCGTACGAAAAGTGCTTCCAGAACTTGTCCCGATAGCTATCGGGATGGAAGCACTAAGCCTTATGGAATAAAGTATAAATAGCTCGCAAAAATAAAACTCGAAGATAGTAAATATTCAGCTTTTCCATATTTGTGGAAATCATTCTTTATTTTGCTACTGATTTGGCATTCCAATAAAACTACCTTAAATTTGAATTCGGTGCTGCTAAAAACCACCTCTTATTATGCTACAATATATCTTAAAAAGAATACTCTATTTTATACCTACTTTTCTAATGGTATCTCTCATTATCTTCTTTTTAAGTAAAGCAGCAGGGGAGTTTTTACAATGTGAACAAGTAACTTATGGTAATATAAACATAGAAGATTGCAAGCAAGAAGCCCATCAAAAAGGATACGACAAACCTATTTTTTATTTTACTTTTTCTACGGCAGCTCATCCAGATACGCTCTACAAAGTTTTTCGAGAAGAACGTCGGAATGCCTTACATCACTTAGTTGGTCAATATGGCAATTGGTCAGAAATTACTCAATATAAAAAAGCACTTCAGCAATTTGATGTACAAGTAGATGGAATTAGGCCCAATCAAAGTAATAGAAAAGGAATCGCAAAATTGCAAAAGGCAGTTAATTTACTATTCGTTACTGGCAAAGACCCTGTTATTAGAAGCCAATTGGATAAAATTGGAGTAGTCATGCAAGAAGATAGTGCTTTGCTAACTTTAATTAGACCTCAAGTGTTGGCATTAACGACTGCTTATACCATGATTAAAGAGAACGCAACGCCCAATAAACTATTCATACCAAGTATTAATTGGTATGGAATGGATAACCAATATCATTTTTGGATAACCAATTTTTTAAGTGGTAATTTTGGAGTTTCTCGTAGAGATTATAATCCTGTAGAAGATAAAATAAAACAACAACTACCTTGGACCTTATACATTAATATCCCTGCTATTATTATTGTTTATTTAATCGCCGTTCCATTGGGTATTTATACAGCAGTTTATCGAGATACTACATTTGATAAAATTACTTCTACCTTTTTATATTTACTATATTCGTTACCTGTTTTTTGGATAGGAACAATGTTGGTCAATTTTTTTACAACGCCAGAATATGGGATGAAATGGTTTCCTTCTGTTGGTTTAAATGGAAATGAACTGACTTGGGAAAATATGACCAAACTTATTTTACCTATTTTTTGTGTTACTTATGTTTCCTTAGCTTTTATGACGCGCCAAATGCGTAGCAGTATGTTAAATACTATGCAACAAGACTACATTCGTACTGCTAAAGCTAAAGGTTTATCAGAAAGGACAGTTATTTGGAAGCATGCTTTTAGGAACTCCTTATTCCCATTAATAACCATTTTTGGTTCAGTAGTGCCTTCGGCATTTGCAGGAAGTATTATTGTAGAACAAATTTTCAACATAGAGGGAATGGGCTTATTATTATTGGGTTCTATCAGAAATCAAGACTGGCCCGTTGTATATGCTATCTTAATGATTGCCGCTATTTTGACGATGATAGGCTTGTTAGTTGCGGATATTCTATACGTGATGGCTGACCCTAGAGTTAGGTTGGAAAAGAAATAAAAAAGGGCAGTCTGATAGTCATCACACTACCCTAATTTTTTGTTGGGTACTACTTATAAGAATTCCTTTTCAACTATTTGACTTTTGAAAAGGTAATCTTACACAGCTTACCTACCAAATTGGAGGCAAGCCACTGTAAGTATCAACTTATCAAAGGATTATAATAAAGTCAAATCTCCAAAGGACGATTTAATTTATTGTCTGGATGGAATTTTTCAAAATGAGCAATAATAGCACAATTCAATTAATCATGCTGTCGATTTTAGCTACTTGAAATCAGCGTAAGTGGGAAATTTAAATCGGAATTAAGAAAGGGAGGTTAGTTTTAAAAATATTGCATTTAAAACACAATTCAAAGATATATAAAAATAATAAATATGCCAACTTCTATAAAAGGAAATATTAATAATAATTCAATAGGAGAGCAACCCTATCTATAGGTAGGAGTTAGAGATTAGAGGTAAGCCTCTAATCTCTACTCTTTTAATATTTATCTTAGAAACTATGAATAATCTGTAAAAAGTCAGCTGCTTTCAAAGAAGCGCCACCAACCAATCCACCATCTACATCTGGCTGACCAAATATTTCTTTAGCATTCGCAGGTTTTACACTGCCACCATATAAAATAGAAGTACCATCTGCAACTGTAGCACCATATTTGTCCGCTAATAAAGCTCGAATTGCTTTGTGCATATCCTGTGCTTGTTGCGGAGACGCGGTTACGCCTGTTCCGATTGCCCAAATTGGTTCATAGGCAATGATTATTTTACTAAAAGCGTTTTTCTTCAGGTGAAATAGACTATCCTCTAATTGTTTCTTTACATGTGCTACATGTGTGCCTGCCTCTCGAATTGCCAATGGTTCTCCACAACAGAAAATTGGAATCAACCGCTTTCCTAAAACAGTATTCACTTTTGCAGCTAATAATTCATGACCTTCATTAAAATATTCTCGACGCTCAGAGTGTCCTAAAATAACGTATTTTGCGCCAACAGATTTAATCATGCTAACAGAGATTTCTCCTGTATAAGCACCACTTTCTGCTTGGTGACAATTTTGTGCAGCTACTTCTAAGTTAGCTACTTTTTTGACGATACCGCTAACTGCTTTTATATGCGTTGCAGGTACGCCTAGGATGGCTAAGTTTTCAGACTCATCCATACCATCTGCAATTGCTTTTGCTAATTGACGGCCTTCGGTATAGTTCTTATTCATTTTCCAATTACCTGCTGCTATTTGTTGCCTTTTCATATATTCGTGTTAATGGTTAAATAGTAATAGTTATTTTTTCGCCTAAAAATTTAGGTTGTTTATTTAAAATGATTATATCTAAAATGGCTTTACAACGCGCCAAATATTCTCTTAACCTAATTTTAATCCCAAGTCTGAAACTAACATCCTTCGCATTATACCCAACTGCCGTCACGCCTCTTCGATTCGCTATAAATAGGGCACGTTGATTATGAAATTTTTGGGAAATAATGGTGATTTTTTGTTGACCAAAAACAGCTTTACTTCGCACTACTGAATCCAAGGTTCTAAATCCTGCATAATCTAGTGTAATGGCAGATTCGGGAACACCTCTTTCAAGGAGTGCTGCTTGCATCTGTTTTGGTTCATTGTACGATTTTAGACGATTATCTCCACTTACTAATAAATGTTTTACTTTGCCCGCATGGTATAATTGAGCGGCAGCCTCCATTCGATAATAAAAATAAGGGTTTTGATAACCACCCTTGAGGTATTTGGAAGTACCTAATACCAAACCTACATCATTAGGTGGAATTGATTTAATCGTATCAAAAACTTGCTTACTGGTACTCCGTTCTACCCAAAAATTACAAACCCAAATAAAAAACAGTAATAATAGAAAGCCTATACTGCCTATCATTAACCATTTTTTTAGGATTGAGCACATAACTATATTATTGTATTTTCAATGGATTGGTTCAAAAAACGTGTAAGGTAGGATTATTTTTAATTTTAGGCCGAAAGACTTTGCGTTAATTTTAAACAACTATAAAAACAAAGACCTTTTGCGTATTCGATAACATTGGAGAAATCAAAATATACACAAAAGGCCTCTGTTTATTAAACTAGTGTTCTATCGAAGTAGCTTAGGCTTCCAGCCCGAGAAGTATCTCCTAGCAATCCTAATGCCTCTATTCGGACAAAATACCCAAGCTACTTTTTTTAAATAGGGTTATTGCACGGGTGCATTCGCTGTAGCTTCTAAATTTAAGACTAAAGCAATATCGTTATTGATGATTTTATCTTTAGCCAAACCAGCAATAGATTTAGAGCCATATTGAATTCCCCATTGGGTTCTATCAATAACAAAAGCAGGGCTAACTACGGTTAACTTATTTTCTACTACTGCTACATTTACAGGAATAGAAATGCTTTTAGAAATACCTTTCATGGTTAAATTTCCAGTAATGGTGTGCGTTGCATCGGCTTCACCAGTTGCTGGCTTTGACCCCGTAATTAGAAATGTTGCTCTAGGATGAGCAGCCACATCAAAGAAATCAGCACTTTTTAAATGTCCTTCAAGCTTCTCTTTCCCTTTTCCTGCTTCCAAATCTGTATTGGTAATGGAATTCATGTCAACCACAAATTGCCCACTAAGGATATTATCTCCTTTTGCTTTAAGGTCACCTAATACGACACTAATCGTTCCTGTATGAGAACTTCCAGCTAATTTAGCCCCTGTCCAAGTTAGCGTTCCCTTATTTAGATTATAGTTAGCCATTTCGCTATTTGCACTAGCGGTTGGCGCTTTGGTTGCAGGTGCAGGTGTTTTGGCATCTGTAGCTTCTACCTTTTTACCTTCTGGTCCTCCACAAGCAACCAATAAGGCTAAAAAGAAAAATGATACTAAATTAATAGTAGCTTTCATTGTTTGACTATTTAATGATGATATAATAAAAGTGAATAAGATATGTAAAAGTAAAGGGTTTGTTGCTTACAGGTAGGAAAAGAAAGTTTTTTTGGAGTGAACTAGTCGTATATAGTCCGTCAATAGGCTTGTTTTCTATTCAAATCATTTAATAAATGAATCGTTTCATCGAGATTATTTAATACTTTACAATTATCTTCAGATGGAACGTTTTGGCTAATCACTTGATAACCCGATAATAAAATAGTTGATTTTGGAAAAGTACTTTTTAAGGTATTTACGTAATCTGTTATATGAGGTTTGGTAAAAGTTTCTGAGATAATCGCATAGATAAATTCGGGCTCGTGTATTTGGTAGGCATCTTTTAAATCCGTCAACGAAATATAATTACCAATATAAATGACCTTAAATTTACGCGATTTTAATAGGTAATGCATGAATAACAAACTCAATTCCTGACTTTCCCCTTCTGGTAAATAAATCAAAAATTTAGGAATATCTTTTCCTTGCGCAATGGGTTCGTTATTAATTGCCGAAATAATTTTCTGGCGAATCAAATAGCTCATAAAGTTTTCCTGCACAGGATTAATAGAACCCGTCAACCATAATAAACCCAATTTATCTAAAAAAGGGTAAATCACTTCAATCATCGTCCGCTCAAATCCTAATTGCTGAATATTCGTGGAAATAATGCGGTCAAATTTATACTCATCCATTTCTATCATGGATAAAGTTAGTGCATCTAATTGGACATCACTCTCAAAGTTAACATCAGAAATGGCTGCTACTTTTTCTAAAATTTCTTCCGCTCGCATTTTAGCGATTTTAGAAATTTTAATGCCATTCTTATTTAATAAAGCAATGTTTAACAAGAGTTTTAAATTCTCATCTGTATAATAACGGATATTCGTTTGTGTACGACCAGGTTGGATAATGCCGTAACGTTGTTCCCATATACGAATGGTATGAGCCTTAATTCCTGAGAGCTTTTCTAAATCTTTTATGGAATAAACCGCCACGTATCCTTATTTTAAAATGAATTTAATAGATTCAGGAGTATCAAATGTTAAACAGCCTTTTATTGATATTGTTTAAATATTTACTCAAAAGATTAAACAAAACTCAGCTTATTTATCGGCTAAGTCAATGCTTTTGAATAATAAATACTATTTCTAAGTAATTATTTGCCTATCGTGGATAAATTTCATCCCGAATAGTTGATTCCTTAATTCAGAATCTATGCAAAAAATAAATCCATTGTCATCTCGGGCGGACTGCAAATGGCAGGTTTAGTAAATTTAAATATATTTGGAAGCGTTATTTTAAACGAAATATGCCAGATTTTAAAAATCTGGCATATCTATAACTTCTACTAATTGCTATTTAGGGAAGACCCCTGACAGCTTGATCGAGAACCCCTGATTTGCTAAATCTAGGAGATTTAGTAAATTTTGACCCCATAGCTATCGAGATGAAAATTTAGCAAATCGCCCATTCTAGGTTAGACTGCTGAACTCCTACCTACTTATACTGCTTCCCATGCTTAATGACCATATCCACATGTTGTAATAGACTAATATGCCGTAAAACATCTCCTTTAACCGCAATAATATCTGCGTATTTTCCTTCACTAATAGTACCTACCTCCTTATCAACACCCATAAAAACAGCAGGCCAATAAGTAGCTGATTTAATCGCCAAAATAGGATCGTATCCCAATTCATTAACCCATACATCTAATTCATTCCAAGTAGATTGACTATGAAATTTCATAGGAATGCCACTATCTGTACCAATCATCATTACGACTCCTGAATTGGCTAACTGTTCAAACTTTCTTCTTAAAGTGGGTTTCCTGTAAGGAGTAATTTGAAAATACCCCAATCTTCCAGGATAACGAATAGATTGTTTGATGTCTTGAATAATAGAATCTGGTAAGCCTAAATGCCAAGAATCATTATCTAAAATTTCTGGATTATCTCTAGTATATTCATAATTCCAAAGCCCTTCGATGGTTGGTGTCCAGAATAATTTTTTCCCCGAAGCGGTTCTTTCTTTTATCATTTCCATAACATCCGCTGGATATTCAGGGGCAGTTGCATGTCCTGTATGTTCAAAATTATCAATACCTGCAAGCAAGCCTCGTCTTATTTCTTCTGGGCGATGAGAATGTGCGACAACTGTCAAACCATTTTTATGGGCTTCATCTACCACAGCTTTTACTTCTGCCATGGTCATTTGGTCTTGGTCTATTAGTTTAATACAATCAACGCCTGCATCCGCTAATTTTTTAACTTTTGCCCTAGCATCTGCTGGCCCACTTACGCCCCACCTAAATTGTTCGGTGCCAGGATAAGGTGCGTGTTGAATAAATGGCCCTGACATATACATCGTCGGCCCATCTAGCTCTCCTTTATTGATGGCATCTCTCACATAGATACTTTCTTCCAATGGAGCACCTAAATCTCTCGCACTTGTTACCCCCGCCATTAATAATTGTTTGGCAGAAGAAGGCATAATCACCTCTTTAAATAAAGGTGGATATTTTTTGTCCCAATGTGCATAATTACTGTGTCCATTAATCATTAAATGTACGTGCATATCCCAAAGTCCAGGCATTACACTCATACCTTCTGTAGAGATAATCTCCGCATTTTCAGGAATATCAAAATTACCAACTTGTCCAATGGCTTTAATGCGTTCGCCTTCAATAATAATGATACTATTTCTAATTGGCGTACCTCCAAAGCCATCAAGCAATGTCCCCCCAACTAAGGCTTTGACATTATTTTGACCCAAAAGGGCAATTGCAAAAAGAGAAAAAAATAAAGGTAATAGCTTTTTCATACGTTGAATTTTTCGTTTTAAAATTGAAGAATAATGTGTACAACAGATAGAATGGAGCTGAAATAGTAAATTATGGATAGTTTTTCCTAGCTTTGAAAGGATTATCATTTTTAAGCTAGAGCAGCTCTAATGGCTGCTTGCCATTCTTTAATACTCAAACAATGTTCGACAAAAAAAATATTTGGCAGACCTTATTTTTTATAGATACTACCCTTAACCTATATGCCGAAGCCGTACAGAATATTCCGCTAATATATATAACTAAGCCTTTATTAATGATTCTTTTAGGGATTCATTTTTATTTCAACAAGGCTGATGACCATTTTTATGGGCGATTTATTTTAATAGCGCTTTTCTTTTCTTTTTTAGGAGATACTTTTTTGATGTTTAGAGAGACAGGTGCAAGAAGTCAACAATTATTTTTATTGGGTTTAGGGAGCTTTCTAATTACCCAATTATTGTATTTTTTCGCCTTTTGGAAGTTTACCAACGGAAAAGGATTGGTTCGCAAAAAACCTTGGATAGCCCTTTTATTTCTAGCTTTTCTAGTGGGTAATTCTCTTTTTCTATTACCTGATTTACCTACCGCTTTTAAAATCCCCGTCTTAGTTTATAGTACCGTCATTACTTTAATGGTTTTGAGTTGCACCAATTTATATCAGCTAATTCCAAATACTATTTTTATTTTTTTGATAATAGCGCTAGGTTCGCCCAAAATTAGTTAATAAAATAAAATATTATCAAAATAATATTTTGATTTATGTTTAAAATGCAGAATTTTATTTATTTTAAATAAACTCTTTTCAGGTTATTATTTTAGGGTTAAAAATAATATTTTAATTATATTTATTTAATAAAAATAAATACGAACAAAATACTGTTTTAAAGATAAAAATACTTTTAATACAGAATATTATTTCGTGTAATTTATGTATTAATCAAAAATTTGAGCGAACCTAGCGTAATAGGCGTTTTATTATTTATGTGTTCAGATACTTTAATTGGTTTGAATCAGTTTAAAAAAGAGGCCGTAAATATTCCTTTTCCTAGGATAGCCATTATGTCCACTTATATTTTGGCGCAATGGTTGATTGTAAAAGGAAGTATTGCTTTAATAAGAAGTTAGTCCAAGGATTTATGGGTGAACCACTAGATACTATAAAATGTCAGCAAATAAGCAGTTGAAATTGAACTAGCAAGCATCCAATAAGTTATATTTTAGTCCTTCTATAGGAGAACGTTTATTTACTATTATAAATTTAACAAAATACTAATTATGAAGTCCCTTTCTTTTACTCGATTTTTATTCGCAGCTATCCTAATGCTTAGTGTAGCTTTTACGGCTACTGCACAAAGCGGAAAACCTAAAAGTCCACCAGTAACAGCAACGCATACGATTGGTGATTTAAAAATTGATATTAATTATAATTCGCCTTCCGTAAAAGGTAGAGATGTTTGGGGTGCATTAGTACCTTATGGAAAAGTTTGGCGAACAGGTGCCAACAATGCAACTACTTTTGAGGTAAATCAAGAAGTTTTAATCAATGGAGAAACATTAGCTGCCGGTAAATATTCCTTATTTACGATTCCTTCAGATGGTGAGTGGACTATTATTTTTAATAAAGAAGCGAATCAATGGGGTGCTTACAGTTACGATAAAGGACAAGATGCTTTGAGAATCACCACTAAAACAGGTAAAACACAAGAAATGGTAGAGCAAATGACTTTTGAAGTAGGCGACAATGATGAAAATGTAGGCGTCGTTAGTTTTATGTGGGAAAACTTAAAAACTAGTTTTAGTGTATCGGTTGGTGCGGAGAAGTAATATCGGTTGTAGGTTGTCAGTTCAGGCTGACAGTAAACTACTGATTTGCTAAATCTAGCAGATCTACGGTACCGACACAGATGGGCAAATGGTAAAAGATGGTGACGAAGCTACGCTCCTTATAGGGAATTTTGGGAATTTCGTTTCTACAGACAGAGTCAGAGCTACGCTCTTTTGGATTTTTTAGGGGCATCGCCCCGTCCCCGTCTGTAGATTTATTCGATTTCCTTCATTTTCCTAAGGAGCATCGCTCCGACACCCTATTTTTTACATTAAATTTAGCTTATCCCTTCTGTGTAGATACCGTAAATCTAGCAGATTTGTAAATCTAATTACAAACTGAGTACTTTCTATAAGTATAAAACTATTTTATAAAAACGCTTTAGTTGATAATCAACTAAAGCGTTTTTTTGTTCTCAGGGTTACCTTTTCAAAAGTAAATGTGCATTATTCAAGATACTACTTACTTAGCTATGGATTGTGAGTTTGAAAATTTGTATTTTGCCAACACATCCTAATCCTCTCCTTTTGTCTGCACAGAACAAACTAATTTAAAATAAAAATGAAGCATTACTTTGTCATCATTATTGCGCTATGCTACCAGTTTTTGTTATTTGGACAAACATCATCTAATTCTAATATTTTGATTCGCTTCCAAGATAAAGTAGATGCTTATGATTTTGTAGATAGGTATCAATCATTTAGTAGAAATAAAGTTCAATTCACTATCAAAAGACAAATTTCTAAATTATTAAATCTTTATAGTATTGAATATAGTGGCGTGCCAACCGAAGGAGATTTGCTCATTAGTAGTCTACGAAAAGATAGACATGTTTTGAGTATTGGCTATGATACCCCTTTAAAATATAGAAACACAACACCTAATGACGAATTTTTTAATGACCAATGGAATTTAGAAAGAATCCAATTACCAGAAGTTTGGGACGAGACGACAGGTGGATTAACGGCTAATGGAGACCAAATTGTCATCGCTGTTTTAGAGAAAGGCATCGAATTAGACCATCCTGATATCTTAGGGAATATTTGGCGAAATGAAAAAGAAATTCCTAATAATGGGAGAGATGATGATAATAATAATTATGTAGATGACTACTTCGGTTTAAATCTCGATGATTTGACAGATAATCACCCCGTACTAAGTCATGGTACACAAGTGAGTGGCATTATCGGTGCTAGAACCAATAATGAGATAGGCATGGCAGGTATTAATTGGGATGCTAAAATTTTATTTTTATCGGGCGTAGATTTATCTAGTGAAGTAATTGAAGCTTACGAATATTTATACAATCTCCGTAAAAAATATAATGAGACCAATGGGCAAGAAGGCGCTTTCATCGTTGCCAATAATAATTCTTTTGGCTGGGATAACACGCGTCCAACAGAATTGTTTATGGGCCTTGAACTATGCGAGATGTATGATTTGATGGGAGAAGTTGGTATTCTTTCAGTTGGGGCAGGCCCAAATAATGATGTAGATGTAGAAGTCGTTGGAGATACGCCAACGAATTGTACCAGTAATTTTTTCATTGGAGTAACGTCTACAGATAGGAATGATGAAAAAGCTAGAGATGGTGGTTTTGGGAACGTTTCTATTGATATTGGTGCACCAGGAGAAAGCATCCGAGCGACAGATAAAGACCGAGAATATGGCGAGTTTTCAGGAACTTCCTTTGCAACTCCGCATGTAACAGGGGCAATAGGCTTAATGTATGCCTTACCTTGTAGTCAATTGGCAAATGATGCTAAAATTAATCCAAAACAGACGGCTTCTTTTTTAAAAAATATTTTGCTCGTAGGTACAGACCCAATTCGAGGACTTGAAAGTAGGACTGTTTCAGGTGGTAGACTAAATGTCTTTAATGCCATGACCAACCTGCAAATTTATTGTGGAACAACGGAAGGCGAAAATTTAGCTATTCTTAATGTATATCCTAATCCAACGGCTGGAGCAATTACCATTGCTTTTGAAACACCAGATTTTGAACCTTACCAATTTGTAATTTCCAATTCCTTAGGGCAAATTATTTTAGAACGAACCATCACTCCTCCTCGGTTTTCCACACCGCTTATCATAGAGGATGTAAGTAATTTGTCTCCCGGTGTTTATACCGTTTCTTTATTACGAGATAATCAGCAGGTTAGTCAGCGGTTAGTGATTCAGCAGTTTGGAAGGTAAGAAACAGTAAAAAGAAATTACCCTATTTTAAACAAGATACCGTACAACTAACAGAGTTGTGTTACTGTTGGCAACTTGAAAGTAACACAACTCTGTGAATTGTCCCTCGCTATTTGAGCTCATAATTGTCCTTCAAAAAATAAAGGAGTTATATTTCAGATTCTGAATAGTCTCTATTCAAGGTATTAAAAACACTTGGTGACTTATTAATGAATTATTTTTCTTTAATTTTCTATTTCAAAAATTAAAAGTATCCCTAATAATTAACTATTTTGTTGCCTTATTAACTGATATACAAAGTGTAGTTTCCTATCAGTACCTACTTCAATCTTTATATAATCAAAACAAAAAAATAATGGCAAAGAAAAAGAAAATCCTAATTGTTACGGGTGATGCTGGAGAAGGCTACGAATGTTTATATGCTAAACATCGCTTTGAAGAAGCAGGTTGGAAAGCAGTAATCGCTGCGCCGAGTGTCAAAAGACTCAATTTAGTCATTCATGATTTTGAACCAGGTTGGGATACTTATATTGAAAAGCCAGGCTATATTGTGGAATCTAATATTGCTTTCAAGGATGTAAAAGAAAAAAATTATGAAGCTATTTTATTACTAGGAGGTCGAGCACCGGAATTTTTGCGAAATGACCCTAAACTAATCAAATTAGTCCAAGCATTTGATAAAAGCAAAAAGTACATTTTCGCTATCTGTCACGGCATTCAAATTTTAGTAACAGCAGGTTTAGTCCAAGATAAAAATATCACTTGCTACGAACATGTGAAATTTGAAGTAGAAGCTTGCGGCGGTACTTTTATCGGCAAAGACCAGGCAGTCAAACATGGTCGAATTGTTACAGGTCAGACTTGGCAATCGCATCCAGCATTTTATCGACTGGTTTTTAAATGTTTAAGCTAAATAGGTAACAAGCCGAAAAGGTTACAGGGTAAAAAGGTTAAGTGTATACTTCACCTTCTTTTTACCTCATTACCTTTAAACCTTCAATATATGGATACCAAATATGTAGAAAGTGTCAAAAAACAATTTGCCTATTATAAACAATTAGGCGATTGGACTTTTGCACAGATTTCAGAAGAAGACCTCTTTTGGCAATACAATCCAGAAAGCAATAGTATTGCCATTATTGTCAAACATTTATGGGGGAATATGCTATCTCGTTGGACGGATTTTTTAAATACGGATGGAGAAAAAGATTTTCGGGATAGAGACGGAGAATTTGAAGCGACCATTAAAACGAAAGCAGAATTAATAGAAAAATGGGAAGCAGGTTGGCAATGTTTGTTTGATAATATTAACCCCTTAGAAACAGACCAAATGGCACAACTGATTTATATTAGAAATATGGGGCATACGGTTACGGAAGCCATTAATCGTCAACTAGCACATTATGCATACCATGTCGGTCAAATTGTCTTTATTGGAAGAATGATTGCAGGAAAGAATTGGACTTCTTTATCTATTCCAAAAGGCGCATCCAAAACCTATAATCAGAAAAAATTTGCAGAACCCAAAAGAATAGCGCATTTTACAGACGAATTTTTAGAAAAGAAGTGAGACTAGTTACTGGTTACTAGTTGCTAGTTTACGCAACGAACCAGCAATCAGCAACCAAGCAACCAGCAACCAGCATGAGAAATCCACAAGTCGGCACACTACTATTTAAAGAGCTACAGAAAACGATTAACAACACAGCGCTATCTATTACAGAGCAAGTAGAAGCATTGTACCGACTATTGAGCCTGTCTTTTGTGGAAGCTACGAGAGATGAAAAAGTCTTATTTACGACCCTCTTTTCCCGCATTTCCTTTGCCAGTCAACGCTTTCAAATCAGCAAACAATCCCGTTTTTTCATTCATCACTTTCGGATTAAAGGCCAACAAGTTTTTCGGTCTAAAAAGATTACGGAAGAAGAGCTAAAAAACGTTTATTATCCTTTAGGATTAAAGGCAGTTAGCGAAAGTATTGCAGCGCTTTTTGATGTAGCTATTCCTGCCGATATTCTAAAGAAATTACCACCAAAAGGATTTTATAAAACAGTACCCGTTGAAGTAAAAGCGTATAGGGAAAAGGTGAGAATTGTAGCTTTAGCAGATGATGAAAAGAATCAACAAATCATTGCCCAAGACCAAAGTGGCGTGGGGGAAGAAATTCGAGTACAATACAGCATTCCAGAGCGAAACGAAAATTTCAATCCAACTATTCGAGCGTTAAAGAGAGGATTTGAGTTTCCTGTTATGATGAATTTATTGGATGTGGAAATTGATAAAGCAGGGATTTATCGACCAAAAGGATTTGTCATTGAACCCGATTATTTGATTGATGTAACCGCAGTTGCAGAATGTTTTAAAGATACGGGAACAGAAGCTTTGCTCCATTTATTAAAACGATTCACGCCTTTTGAAACTAGTGTCCCCTTGATGTTGGGAAATATTGCCAATTACTTTTTGGATGAATTAATGACCAATCCAGAAATTACCTTTAAAGAATTATTCTCTCATGTTTTTCAATTAAATCCATTGGCTTTTACCTTGTTTGAAGATAAACAAGTGTACGAAATTCACGGTAAATCGCAAAAACATTATGTTACGCTCAAACAAATGGTGTTGGAGCAATTTGAAAAACAAGGCATCCAAAAAGAGAAATGTTATATAGAACCTTCCTTTTATTCTGAAAAGTTTGGCTTACAAGGACGACTAGATGTTTTTTATCAAAATAATACCGCAAAAGAAAAAGAGGCAGGAATTGTCGAATTAAAAAGCGGTAAAGCTTATAAACCTAATCGCTACGGCATTAGCCATAATCATTATACACAGACTTTATTATACGATCTATTAATTCGGTCAGCTTATGGTAAAATTATGCCAACCAATTATATCCTTTATTCTGGTTTAGATAATCGCCCCTTACGTTTTGCACCGACGATAAAGGCACAGCAATATGAAGCGATTCAAGTGCGCAATCAATTGGTAGCTATCGAACAAGGATTGATAAATTTAAAGGACGGAGATTTGGTCAACCCGCCTTTATTAAGGCATTTGCATCCAGATAGATTTCCACAAATTTCAGGTTTTATCAAACGAGATTTGATGGCGTTTTCTAAGACCTTTCATGGATTAAGTGTTTTAGAAAGAAAGTATTTTACGCTGTTTACTAGTTTTATTGCTAGAGAACATCGCATGGCAAAAATGGGGATGCATGGTTCTGCAAAACGAAATGGGCAAGCGGCAATTTGGTTAGATACTTATAAGGAAAAAGAGGATAATTTTAATATCATTAGTTGCCTTAAATTAACCGATTTTAAAGGCAAAGATGAAGACCCGTTTTTAATTTTTGCCAAAACAGAAAGCACCAATAATTTAGCGAATTTTAGAAGAGGCGATATTGCTGTTTTATATCCGTATCGACAACCTGATGATTCCCCACTACAAGACCAAGTTTTTAAATGTACCATTATTGAAATTGACAATGAAAAGGTAATTGTTCGATTGCGTTCCAAACAATTTAATACTACTTTATTTGAAGAGGATATTTTTTGGAATTTAGAACATGATTTAATGGATAGTGGCTATACTAATTTGTATCGTGGCTTATTTGCTTTTGCAGAAGTTTCCACTGTAAAAAGAGCGATGTTACTGGGGCAGAATCCGCCTCGAATGCCTGAACAAAAATCATTAGTTGCTCCGACTGAATTAACGCTGGAACAACAAGACATCTATAAAAAAATAATTAACGCCAGAGATTACTTTTTGCTATGGGGACCACCAGGAACAGGAAAAACGAGCATGATGCTAAAGCATGTCGTCAAATATTTATGGCAAAATACCGATGAAAATATTTTATTGATGGCTTATACCAATCGAGCCGTAGATGAAATATGTGAAGCAATTGAGCAAATTGACGAAAGTATAAAAGGGGATTACATCCGAATTGGTTCTCGATTTTCTACGAATGCAAAATTTAGAAAACAGTTACTAGATTATAAATTAAAACCAATTGAAAGCCGAAAAGCGTTAAAGGAATTATTATTAAGTCACCGCATTTTTGTAGGAACGGTTAATGGCATTTCTGGTAAAAAAGCTATTTTAAAATTAAAGACTTTCCACCAAGTAATCATTGATGAAGCTTCTCAATTGTTAGAACCGTACTTGGTCGGTTTATTGCCTCACTTTAAGCGCTTCGTTTTAATTGGCGACCATCAGCAATTGCCTGCGGTAGTACAGCAAAGTTCAGAGGAGTCAAAAGTAGCAGATGAGGAATTGAATAAGCTAGGCATGCTTAATTTAAGAGATTCTTTTTTTGAAAGAATTTATAAGCAATGTCTGAGAAAAGGTTGGCATTGGGCACATGCCCAATTAAGTCATCAAGGTAGAATGCATCAGGAAATCATGCACTTTCCGAATGAATTTTTCTATAATAAAAATTTAAAAATTCTACCGAACTCTATTCCTTATCACAAAACTCAGTTAGTGCCTTTGAACTATCAGCTACCTGAAGACCCTACTTTTTTAGAACACCTTTTGTGTAAACAGCGAGTCGTTTATATTGAAACTGAAGTGGATGAACGTAGCAAAACGCATAAAACGAATCAATATGAAGGATTAAAACTGTTAGAATTAATTCAGAGTTTCCAAGCCATTTATAAAAAAAACAATTTGGAAATGACGGTAAATAGTATTGGTATTATTACGCCTTATCGGGCGCAAATTGCACAAATCAGACAGCAATTACTAGCCGAAAATATTGATGTAGAAAGTTTGACGATTGATACAGTTGAACGGTATCAAGGTGGTGCAAGAGATATTATTTTGATTTCGCTTTGTACCAATAATTTTGCGCAACTCGATTCATTAGTTTCCTTGTCGGAAGAAGGAGTAGACAGGAAGTTGAATGTGGCTTTGACTAGGGCAAGAAAACATTTAGTTGTTTTAGGTAATCGAGAATTATTGATGAGTAATCCGATTTATGCGAATTTGATTAAAACAATTGAGTCAGTATAGTAAAAATTAGTATATTTAGCTTTGTATAAACGTAGCGCAGACTTTCGTCTGTAACTAATATTCTTCATTTCCAGATTAAAGTCTGGGCTACCTTTCCATTATGGGCGAACAAAAAGTTTCCATTCTAAAAGACAAAAGCGATATGCATCGCTTTATGCGGCATTTATTGAAAGACGTACAAGCATTGAAATATATGCTAGAAAACGATTGGTTTGAAAAAGGCGTTACCAGAATTGGAGCCGAACAAGAAATGGCCTTAGTCGATACCAAAACCTATAAACCTGCGCCAATAGCCATGGAGGCTTTGGATAAAATGAAGGAATATCCTTGGGTCGAAACGGAGTTGGCAAAATTTAACTTAGAGACCAATTTAGAACCAAGGGTTTTTGAAGGGACTTGTCTAAGTGATATGGAAAAAGAGAATCGGCACAATTTGGGAAAAATTAGCGAAACCCTTAAATCTTTAGATGCTAATTTATTACTCACAGGTATTTTACCAACCCTAAGAAAATTCGACTTAGAATTACATAATCTCACGCCCATGAAACGCTATGATGCGTTGATGAAGGCGATTACGGAGCAATTAATTGGCAATTCTTATGAATTGCGATTGACGGGTATTGATGAACTTTTAGTGAAGCATGATTCGCCACTTTTGGAAGCTTGTAATACGAGTTTCCAAGTGCATTTGCAGATTGAACCGAAAGATTTTGTGAAGATGTATAATATCTCACAAGCATTGACGGCCCCAATTATGGCGATTGCAGCGAATTCTCCTATGGTGTTTGGCAAGCGATTATGGCATGAAACAAGAATTGCTTTATTCCAACAGTCAGTAGATACTCGGACGACGCATAAGCACATGCGAGAACGCAGCCCAAGAGTTACTTTTGGAAGTGGCTGGTTGCAACATTCAGTTTTAGAGATTTATAAAGAAGATATTGCTCGTTTTAGAGTTCTATTAGCAGGAGATGTAGAAGAAGATTCCTTAGAAATGATAAAACAAGGAAAAACACCGAAACTTCGGGCTTTACAAGTACATAATTCTACGGTCTATCGCTGGAATCGACCCTGTTTTGGGGTTAGTCCGAATGGGAAACCCCATCTAAGAATAGAGAATCGGGTGCTGCCTGCTGGCCCAACAGTCATTGATGAATTTGCCAATACTGCTTTTTGGTTAGGTTGTATGGTAGGTATGGCGGAAGAAGTTGAGGATATTCGAGAAGTGATGTCTTGGGAAGATGCCAGAGATAATTTTGGGAAAGCGGCGAGATTTGGAATAGATTCTAAATTTACTTGGTTCAATGATGAAAAAATTACGGCTTGTGATTTGGTCTTAAAACATTTATTGCCGTTGGCAAGAAAAGGATTAAAAATAAGGAAAGTAGACCCGAAGGATATTAATAGATATTTGTCCATTATTGAAGAAAGGGCCAAAAATCACATGAATGGTGCCAGATGGACTTTACGTGCTTTTACTCAACTAAAAAAAGAAGTAAGTACAGATGAAGCAGTAAGTGTTTTAACAGCTTGTATGTTGAAAAATCAAGAAGAAGGAAAACCTGTCCACACTTGGGAATTGCCAAAATTAAGCGATTTGAAAGAATATCGTCCTGCCAAATTAAAGGTAGAAGAGTTTATGGTAACAGACTTGTTTACAGTTCGAAAAGAAGATATTATTGAATTTGTGGCAGAAATGATGGATTGGAGAAAGACCCGTTACCTGCCCGTGGAAGATAAAAAAGGGAAATTGGTAGGGCTTATTACTTCCAGAATGTTGCTCAAGGAATTTGCGAAAAAGCGTAGGTTAAATGATAATGAAAGCATAACAGTAGAAGAGATAATGGTACAAGACCCAATTATTATCAACCATGATGCGAATATCATTGAAGCCATGAATTTGATGAAAAAACATCAAATTGGTTGCATTCCAGTGGTACATGGTGACGAATTGGTGGGGATTATTACGGAAAAAGACTTCTTGGGAATTGCGGGTCGATTGATTGAACGATTGGAGGAAAAATAGCGTTTTTTCAAACAACAAAATTTGAAAAAGGATTTTATTGGTATAAAAATAGGTTTACTAGAAAATCTATTTTTATACCAATAAAACCCTTTTTAATTTAGTTCACTTTATAAGCCACACCTAATTTTTTTAATTTAGCAATCAAATCATTATCTGCATTGACTGTCTGCGTTTTAGCAACCAATTGTAGTTTCATTTTTGTAGCTCGGTCAATCAAATGTACTTTTAATTTATGCTTTCCTTCATGCGCTTTACAAGCCATTTCAATATTGTGCACTAATTCTTTGGTCAAACTTTCAATCGGAATACGCAAAGTCAAAGAACTAGTCATACTTGCTGCCACATTTTCTAGTAATTCTACTTTACTAATTTTAAATTGATAATCATCCCCACTCCATTTTTTCTGGAAAGTTCCATGAATATATAAAGCTTGTCCTACTTCAAATAAGTGTTTATATTTTTGGTAATCTTCACTAAATAATGGAAATTCCATTGCCCCATTATAGTCTTGAATAGTGAAAAATCCGAAACCAGTTCCTTTTTTACTAATTCGGTGATTAGCTGCTGCAACAATACCTGCTAGTTTTAATGGTTGCCCTTTGAGAGATTCAGCTTTTTCCAAGCTACAAGTCGCAAAATTATCTACTTCCATTTTATAATCATCTAATGGATGACCACTAATATAAATACCTGTTACTTCCTTTTCTTTCGTTAATTTAGCAATTAGACTCCAAGGTTCTGCTATCGGCATGGGTGGTTCTGGAATTAAAACTTCATCAGAATCACCGAATAATGAATTAACATTTTGCGCTTTTTGCAATTGATAAGCATTACCGTATTTCAAGGCATGTTCAATTAGCGTGTCGTATTTGTCAGAAGGAGCAAAATATTGCGCTCTGTCTACATTTTCAAATTCATCGAATCCACCCCCTAATGCCATACTCTCCATAATTCGCTTATTGACGGCTTTTAAGTTTAAGCGCCGAACCATTTCAAAAATATTTTTGAAAGGTCCATTTTCTTTACGTTCGGCTATTAATGCTTCTACGGGCCCTTCTCCTACACCTTTCAAGGCAGACATCCCAAAACGGACTTGCCCTTTAGGATTTACCGTAAAATTTAAGTGGCTTTCATTCACGTTCGGTCCCAATACATCCAATTCCATCCGTTTACATTCTCGTAAAAAGAAGGTGACTTTGGAAATATCACTTTTATTATGCGTTAGTACCGATGCCATAAATTCGGCAGGGTAGTGCGCTTTTAAATAAGCTGTTTGGAACGCAACAAAAGCATAACAAGTAGAGTGAGATTTATTAAAAGCGTAAGAAGCAAAGGCTTCCCAATCTCTCCATACTTTTTCGACTACTTTTTGAGGATGCCCATTTTTAGTACAACCTTCTAAAAATTTAGGCCACATTTTGTCTACTAATGCTTTCTTTTTCTTCCCCATTGCCTTTCTTAAAGTATCTGCCTCCCCTTTTGAAAAGTCGGCTAACTTTTGAGAAAGTCTCATAACCTGTTCCTGGTAAATTGTAATTCCCTGTGTTTCTTCTAGGTATTCTTCCATTTCTGGCAAGTCATAAACTACAGGTTTTCGACCATGCTTCCGCTCAATAAATTCAGGAATATATTCTAATGGACCAGGACGATAGAGTGCATTCATTGCAATAATATCCTCAAATTTGGTCGGTTTTAATTCCTTTAAATATTTCTGCATGCCCGTACTCTCATACTGGAAAATACCGACCGTTTCCCCTCTTTGGAATAACTCATAAGTCTTGGCATCATCCAATGGGAAATCATCTGGTATGAGGTCTATATCATGCGTTTTTTTAACCAATCGAACCGCATCCCGGATAATGGTCAAAGTTTTTAAACCCAAGAAATCCATCTTCAATAAACCTGCATCTTCCGCTACACTATTATCAAACTGAGAAACCAACATCCCAGAGTTCTTATCTGTTTTTACTGGTACATAATTGGTGATATCATCTGGTGTAATGACTACTCCACAGGCATGAATTCCTGTATTTCGAATGGATCCTTCTAACTTTTTAGCTTGTCGAATCATTTTGCCAATATCATCTTTCGCTTCTGATAATTGTCGAAATTGATAAGCTTTTTCAATATCTTCGGAGTTCATTTTCCCTTTCAACTTGGGTTGAATGTCTCCATCTGCCAATACTTTATTTAAGGTTGCCCCTAAATTAATAGGAAAGGACTTCGCAACTTTATCTACTTCTGATAATGGAATATTCATTACCCGCCCAACATCTCTCAAAGAAGACTTGGCAGCCATCGAACCGTAAGTGATAATTTGAGCGACTTGATTTCGACCATATTTATCAATCACATAATCAATTACTTTTTGCCGCCCTTCATCATCAAAATCAATATCAATATCGGGCATCGAAACCCGTTCTGGATTTAAGAAACGCTCAAAAAGTAAGTCGTACTTAATCGGATCAACATTGGTAATATTAATACAATAAGCAACGGCCGAACCAGCCGCCGAACCACGACCAGGCCCTACGGAAACGCCCATTTTTAAGGCAACGGTTGTAAAATCTTGGACAATCAAGAAATACCCCGGATAACCCGATTTTTTGATAACATCTAACTCGAAATCTAAACGTTCGGAGATTGCAGGCGTAATTGTTCCATAACGTCGTTTAGCACCCTCGTAAGTTAAGTGCCGTAAATAATCATCTTGGGTCGTAAAGCCTTCTGGAATAGGGAAATTCGGCAATAATACATCTCTGGCAAGGGTCAAGGATTCTATTTTGTCATAGATTTCCATCGTATTATCAATGGCTTCTGGAACATCATGAAACAAGACATTCATCTCCTTTTGCGACTTAAAATAAAAGTCAGAACTAGCAAATCTAAATCGCTTTTCATCATCGACTAAACTATTCGTATTGATACATAATAGTAAATCATGTGGCAGCGAATCTTCTTCATTTATATAATGCGCATCATTGGTGGCAATCAGTTTTAAATTATACTTACGAGCAAATTTGATTAAGACCTGATTGACATCTTCTTGACTCACGCCTAAATTGTCAATATTATCTAAGCCTCTATGCCGTTGCAATTCTATATAAAAATCATCTCCAAAAAGGTCTATCCACCACTTTAATAATTTTTCTGCTTCTGCTTCTCCTTTATGAATAATGGCTTGCGGAATTTCTGCTCCAATACAACAACTTGTGGCAATGAGCCCTTCATGGTATTTTAGTAATAATTCTTTGTCAATTCTAGGGTATTTAGAATACAATCCTTCTATAAAACCAAGCGAACATAATTTACAAAGATTTTCGTAGCCCTTTCTATTTTTGGCGAGTAACAATTGGTGATACCGCTTATCTTTTTCTCCTTTAGATTTGGCAAAGAATTTAATATGGCGGTCTTTGACCATATAAAATTCACAACCTATAATTGGTTTTACCCCTGCTTTTTCTGCCTCTGCCACAAACTTAAATGCCCCAAACATATTTCCATGATCCGTCAGGGCAACTCCCTTCTGTCCATCGGCTGCAGCTTTACGCATCATGGTTCCTATTTCACAAGCACCATCTAAAAGAGAGTATTGGGTATGGCAATGTAGGTGTACAAATTCTGGCATGATTGACGTTTGTGTAGTTGGATAATTTTTATGGTAAAAATGTGCTAAAACACAATTTACTCATTATCAGCAGTATGTTTATTTTAGTAGAAAAGGAGGTGTAAAATACACAAAAAGTTAGAAATAAGTAGGATAAATAAGGTTGAATTTGTAAATGCAGTTAACTTTATACAAAAGGTAGGGAAGCAGAAAATAATTAGTATTTCTCAAAATATAGGGAGACAAGGAGTACTTTCTTAGGAAAAGGAATCCAGATAGAATAAGGTAGAAAATCGAAGGATAGTATTTGATAAATTGTTCCATTCTAACAATTCATCATTCATCCCCGATAAAAATCGGGATTTCGTTTTACTCAACATTTATAGTTCATCGTTCTAATACAATGATTTTCTAGCACCAAAAGAAATAGCTAATGTATTAATTCTATCCTGTGTTGGCCCGATGCTATTACCTGAGAAATGCAAATTGAAATCTGGTTGGACAAAAACACTCCACCTAGGCGAAATATATCGTTCAACTCCTGCGCCCATACTAATAGATAGAAAGCGGTTATTTTTAAAACCATCTCCTCCTAACAAACCAGTATTAAAATCTATTTGATTAATTCTAGAGGTGGTCACATCATTTACCTTAGAGCGACTAATCGAAGAAACTTCTGCTAAATCATATTCTGCCCGAAGCACAACATTCAAAGCTGCGCCAGTCTGAGCGTACAAATGCCATTTCCCTTTGCCTAATACCGCATAATTATACCTTAAATTAACTGGAATATGAAGTGTCTGCAAATATATCGTTTGGAAATGTGTTCTTTTAGCATTCGGTTTTGGCGTATCCACAATATTAGGATCATATTGTTTAGCGGCATACATTAAGCCTGTTTCAATTTCCCACTTCCCATATTTAAACCCTAAGCTACCGCCAATACCGTAACCAAATCCTTTTTCAGAAAAGGCATTAATGTCTAAAATATCCCCGCCAGATACATAAGCATTGGTACTCGCTAAATTAGCGACTAAGCCCAATCGTAAACGAGCAGGAATTTTAGTGTATTGGCAATCTTTACAACCAAGTGGTGTAATATATTGAGACTCTACAAAATTAGGTCTTAAAGAAGGAACTGTATTTATGATAGAATTACCTGTTTCCGTATATAGCGTAAGGTGTTGATTCATTTCGCTAACAGAAATGGAAAGACCACTTCTTTGCTCCATTACTATTGGTAAAATAGAAATCGGTGTAGAGCCAAAATAATTTCTATGGATCTTCTCAGAACTTGCTACGGCTTGACTTACAAGTTGACTATTTTGACGCTCCTTATTCTCAACGATGTTCTTAGCAATTAAAGGTAGCTTTGGTGTGCTATTAACGTTATTAGTTTTAGGAGTTACTTTAGTGGGTCGGTCATCCGCTTTATCCAATACTTCTTGATTTACAGGAGCAGTTGGTTGTTCTATGTTTTCTTCTACTGGATACTGATATTGTTTAGCCGAACTAGGAACAAAAACGTGATTCGTTGGTAAGTATTGATAGAAATTTAATAATAATAAAATCATTAAAGTAGCTTCTATCAATTTATAACGATATAATTTTTCTCTTAATGCAAAATCTGTATTTAGCCTATTGACTAATCTTTGCCAGTAATTAGGTGGAGGACTCGCTTGTAAGTTTTGTAAGCTAGTATATATTTCTTTATCAAAATCCGCATCTGCGGCATCTGCTACATCAAGTGCATCTGCTACATTATCCCAATTTGGAACGGCAAAGGCTGTTGGGGTAATAATTTTATCGGCAATTGCTGCATCAAATTCAATATCTACGGCTTCCGCTTTTAGTAAGCCTGCTTCAATACCTGCCCAAGCGGAGTAGTTAACTGACGTATCGGTATGATTAATTTTGTCTTTAATCATCGCATCAAAATGGGCGTCAATAGCTCCTTCATCCCCTATTGGCAGATTATGCAATAGCATTTCCATTTGCTGCCAGTGGTCAGCATTGAACGCTATATCCAAATTTTCAAGCGACTTCTTAATTGCTTTATCGAACAGTTCTTGACTCATTTCCTATACTCAAATGCAGTTTGCGTGTGTTGACTATAATTTTTTGTTAATTATCGCTCTCAGTTTCATTCTAGATTTAACTAAATTAGAACGAGAGGTACTTTCCGTAATTTCCATCAATTCAGCTATTTCTTTGTGAGAATAACCTTCAATGACGTATAAGTTGAAAACAACTCGGTATGCAGGAGTTAACTGCTGTACAGCTTCTAAAATTTCTTTTTCGCTGCACTGACTGATGGCATCTGCATCCATTGATTTCAAATCATAGGCAGTATCTAAGTCTTCTGTCCGTCGCCGAATATTTTTTCGATAATAATCTATGGCGGTATTGACCATAATTCGTCGAATCCAAGCAGCTAAAGTAGTGCCCGGTTGATATTTGGTGATATTTCTAAAAACTTTGATAAACCCTTCTTGCAGAATATCCAAGGCGTCATGTTCATTTCTACCATAGCGCAAACAAACCCCCATCATTTGGGAATAATGTTCTTCATAGAGTCGCTTTTGTGCCCAACGTTCATTACGCACACAAGCATCTATGAATTCCTTTTCGCTATAGTTAAAAGGCAAAACGAAGTCCATAAAAAAGAGTTAAGTAATATAGGGAAAACCCCTTTAGTTACTTAGTAAAGGTAATCTTTTTTTGGTTGCTTTCCAAAAAAGAAAAATTCAAAAAAATGTAATATTTTATCAAATACCCCCCTTTATAGGTGTTTCGTCATTGAAATGACTAACCCGACAAGGTGAGAACGGGGGAAGTTAGGTTAGTGCTGCCTTTCAAAGCAGAAAAATAGAGAAAGTAAATAGTAGCTTATCTCAACAACACCAAAACCCCAACCTTTTCCACCTGTTTCCCATCTTTTTGCTCAATCCGAACCAAATAAGTATAAGTCCCTGCTGGCATATCTTTCCCGTTTTTTTGCCCATTCCAACCAAAATTCACATCTGTACTTTCAAATACTTTTCCACCAAAACGACTATAAATGGCTAATTGGTAATTCTGGATAGTTTCTCTAAATAGAACCGTTGGCTTGAAAAGTCGATTTTGTCCATTAGGCGCAAAAGCATTCGGCATGACGATAGTAGCCATTTGTGTCAAACAAGTCGTATTGGAACGAGAAATAGGTGTTTCTATACCCGAGCTCGCAAAAGTGACACTAATGTCTGCTTCTACATAATAACAAGCACCTACATCTGCCGCAGTTGCAATTGGGTCAGAAAAAGTAGTCTTCGTCCCATCTATTCGACCTAGGAATAACGGGTCACTATTATCAACTAATTTATAAATAGAATAACCATTAACTGTCCCTATCCTACTATCGTAAGGCGTCCAAGTCAATAAATTTTCATTAGTAGGTTGTGCTGCTCCTTCCAAAAAAATAGTGCTGACATAATTGGATAATTGAGTGCTATCACATTGGTCAGTTGTACTAATATTATAAAATGTTTTTCCCTCATTGGCATGAATAGGGGTAACTAGATAATTTGCTGGATTGGCTAGCGGTTTAGTGGTATCAGGATTGCCTATATTTTGAAAACTTCTGTTATCGCTAGAACGAAAAATATTTACCTCGGCTAAATCTGCCTTGGGATTCCATTCCCAAAGTAATTCGACTTCCTGATTATCTGTGAAAGTGACATTTTTTACCAATAAATTCCCTACAGGATTTACAATCTTAGCGACTACACGACTGACATTTGATTTGGCGCTAATTCCTGTATTTCGTTGAACGGCATTAATGAAAAATTCATAGAACACTCCATCTTCAATATTCTCGAAGGCATAAGTTGTTTGGTCGTCCATAACTACCGCTATTCTTTCTGCTATAGCGTCATTCTTGCGCACCCAAATTTCTTGCGCTTCTATGCCACCTTCCCAATTTTCGTAAAGATTCCAATTCAAAGAAATCGTTTGGCTACAAGGAAAAAGTGTTGATTGAAGCCAAATAGTTTGTTGCGATGCTATCAAAGCACTTGTATTTCCACATTGGTCGATTGCTGCTACTGAATAAACTTCTGAGAATTCATTAGGTATCGCAAAAGTATCTAAGTAAGAAGTGCTATTAAAAACGGTATCAATAGGAACAGTCCCTTGATCTGTTAAACGATAAATAACATAACCATTTATTTGTGGAGCATTACTTGCTTGCCAATTTAATCGGACAAATTCATCTTCTACGGAAACGTTAATCAATGGAGTAACAGGAGGCGGTAAATTATCTAAAGTATCTGAAGTAAGAACGGTTGCGTTAGGGCAATCATAATTACTTTGCATATAGTAATACCAAATTTCATCAATGTTCGTAATATGTTCGAAAGCTGTTTCCTTTTCATTAGTAATATTTCCTAAGCGTACATACCCACCATTTTTATTTTGGCTGCCGAATACTTCATAAGAAAGAAATGCGCCACAAGTATTATTGGGTAAATTATAGATTAAACTGTCTCCTTTAATGCATAGAAAATTTGGCGCTTGTACAATTTGGGCAGCAAGGTTAGTTTTGCAAAAAATTAGAAAAAAAATAAAACAAGTGATTCTCATTTTTGAGATTGATTTCATTTAATAATGATAGCGTAGTTCAAATAAAATAAATGCTTTTTTTAAGTTTAAGCATAATCAACTTTCAAGTTGCGCAAAATAAGTGATTTTTAGGATTCAATATCCTAGTCCAAACAGTATTATTTTTTTGAATAAAGTTTCGCATCTTTCTGAAATTGGAAGATTTTCACTAAACATTAGGGCTGATTTTTGGTTGCTTTATAATAAACGACTCGTATATGAAATTTGGAAAACTACAAGATATTAGCGCTGTCGATTTTGCTTTACCTAACGATACAGTAGGTACTAAAAGTATTTTGGCAGGATTACCTACTCCCACAAATCCAACTTTATATGTCGGTTGCACAGGTTGGAGTATGAAAGAATGGGTAGGGCATGTCTATCCAGCAAACGCTAAAACTAAAGATTATTTGACGCATTATGCTAAACAATTCAATACAATAGAACTCAATACTACGCATTATCGAATTCCCAATTTTGAAACGATTCAAAAATGGAAAAAAGAATCAACGGCTGATTTTCGTTTTTGTCCTAAAATACCACAAGCTATTAGTCATAGTAGTGGAATGGGCTTAAATGATGGAAAATTAAATGCTTTTATTGAATCTATTCAGCAATTAAATGAAAAGATGGGCTGTTGTTTTATGCAAATGCCGCCACATTTTGACGCAGGTCGGTTGGCGGTTTTGGCAACTTTCTTAGAAAAAATGCCTGATAATATTCCTTTAGCAATTGAAGTAAGACATGAGAGTTGGTTTAGGAAGGAAGATGGTCTACTACCTTTAGTAGAATTAGCGAAAGCAAAAAATTGCGCTTTAGTCATAACGGACGTTGCAGGCCGCCGAGATGTATTACATCAACAATTAACGAATAACATCGCAATGATTCGCTTTGTCGGTAATGATTTACATCCAACTGATTATAGTAGAATTGATGAATGGGTCAATAAATTAAAAGGTTGGTTTGCCCAAGGAATCTCAGAAGTTTACTTTTTTACGCATGAGCCCGATAATATTAAAGCGCCTGAATTGGCTAAATATTTAGTCGAACAAGCAAAAGCATTGCTACCAGCAGTAACAACTAGAGGCCCTGAATTTATAAAAGAACAAGGGCAACAAATGAGTCTTTTTTAATTTAAGACGATCAATTAATTAAATAACGCTTCTCCTCGTTTTCGCAAAACGAAATAACCGATACTTCCTATTAAGAATAATAAAACAGCAATAATTTCTGCTTGTGTAGGGTGGAAGCCAAAAATATCATATTCGGCATTGACTCTAATTTTTTCTATCCAAAATCGCTCAAAGCCATTTAAAATTAAGTACACACAAAATAACATACCTGGAACGGGTAAACGCTTACGCAATGCCCATAAAATACCTGCAATAGCGAATGCCATAACCATTTCATACATGGGAGTTGGAAAAACAGCTTTCGCTAAAGCTCTGCAATAATTCCCTTCGCATCCTTCAATCGGCAAACCATTATTGAGGACATTTTGTGGATAATCATACGCCCACACCCAATCGGGTAAAAACCACCAAGAAGGTTGTGCTAATTCATTGACAATCCCCCAATCACCATCTCCTGATAATTGACAACCAATTCGACCTACGCCATAACCAATGATTAGGGCAGGGGCAACGGCATCTGCTACATGAGAGACATTAATTTTATGTTTCTTCAAATACCACACCACGCCAATAAATCCACCAATCAAGCCACCATAAATTGCTAAACCACCGCCAGAAAGAAGCGCATGGAAAAAATTATCCATCGTTAGATTGCTCAAGTCTTCAAAGATGGCAAAGAATTTTGCACCTAGAATACCTGTAAAAGCAGCAATTAAAGTAATATCACCAATTCTGTCACTTGGATAAACTAAGCTTTCTTCTATTTTAGGTTTAGGTAATCTTTGTTTTTCTTTTTCCCAATATTTAATACCCGCTAAAGCAATAGCGCCTATTATTCCTGCTATCATATTTCCTTTAGAAGAAAATAAAAAACCAGGCGCATCTGCTTGAAAATCGGAAAAATTCAACGCAATATGAACGACCTTAAAGCCTAATAAAAAACCAAAAATAGCATTGATGATTAATTCACTAATAGCCGCTGGTTCGCCAACTAAAGTTTTCACTAAAGTTGCCCCAAGTAAACCTTGTTTTTCTTTTCGCTTCAATTCTAGATTCAAGAAATAGGCACTCGTTAAAATAGCAATAGCCAATAATAACCCAAAGGTTTTGACAACAGAAAAAGCGTTGTCAACATCAGTTCCTAAAAGGTCGTGTAGTATATAGGATAAATCTGGATACATAATCTAAGTAATTTTCAATTTTCAATTTCAAATTTTCAACCACCTTCAACGAGAATTGAGGTTGAATTTGAAGTTGTAGTTGAAGTTTAGAAATTATCAACGGTTTAAAATATCGATAATTCTTTGGTTTTATTTTTTTATAAACGCCTAATTATAGCAATTCTTTATTGAAATAGTGATAGTAACACCGCAAGGTACAAAAGTATATAAAAGTCTTAGGGATTCGGTTATTAAAAAGCAGTAAAATATTCTAGTTGTGGTTATTAAGGACTATTTTATTTAAACAAAATGTCAATTTGTCATTAATTTAAAATTATAGATGACATAATGACATTAAATTTAATTATTATCTAGCAAAAAGTCTTAAAAATTGGTATGGAACAGCAATTGATATATAATAGGTGTAATGGTATTGAAGAAAACAGTTTAATGGATAAAAGAGGTGTTTGGAAACTAATTTTAGTGTATAAATGTTTTTTAGATAACCATCCAAATAATGAAAAGAATAGTCTTTATAAAAGGCTGCTAAAAATATAAAAGATTAGTTAATAGGGTTTTAGGTGTTTATTTCGAGTCGGGGTTATTTGCTCCGACTTTTTTTTCCGCTTAAGCCAACAACTAAAAAAACCTTTGCTAAAATCATATTAGCAAAGGTTTTTTAATTTAAAAAGGATGTACTCCAATTATCCTACAAACTTCTAACCGTTCCCGAAAGCCCATCTTTTCGTTGTACTTTTTTAGGGTCTCCTTTATAACTTATACTACCACCTGTGTTGGCTCTAGCGTTAATACTTTTAGTCGTCATAACTCTAGCACTGCCTCCAGTATTTGCTTTTACAACGGTATTCAAAGCTTCTAATTTATAAGCTGATAAAGTCCCACCTGTTGCTACTTTAATTTCTTGCCATTCTGTTTCGCCACGCAATTTTAAATTACCTCCTTCAGATACATTAATCTCCAAAGAATTTTGATTGACTTCGATTTCTCCTGATGCGCCACTTGAAAATTTTAAATCTAACTGATCACCGCTAATTGGTTGTTCTGTAAAAGCGGATGCGCCTGCTCTCGCTCTCAGTCCTCTTAATTTTTTATAGGTAATGATGACTTTTATCGTTGGCGTTTTATTGTATTTTACAAGGTCTGTAGCTTTTACTTTTAAAGATTTCCCTTCTACATAAAAATCTAAACGATCTGCGTCATTTTTAATCTCAATACTTTCCTCTTCTCCTTCTACTAATAGGGCACTAACATTACCCGAAAGGATAATTTCATCAAAAGGAGCTAAAGCATTAGCCTTTACGAAAACAGGCGTAGCAAAAGTTAAGAAGGATAACAGACCTATCCAAGAAGTGAATTTTTTCATATTGTATCGTATAATAGGAGGTTCAAGATTTATTGACTATTTATTTTGTCGAGTGATTATAGCTAGTAAATCTTGCTTTCCTTAAGTGATAAAATTAATGTTTGTGAAAATGGATTAATCAAAAGACACTTTAAATAGTCAAAAGATGGATAAAGATTGATTCATTTTTTAGATAAACGTTATTATTTACCCGTTTAGTCAGTCAAGTTCAAAAAAACTAAAAAAAATACCACTAAAAAGATAATTTTAAAACAACATATTAAAATTTTAATAATTTATTAACATTTTTTAGAAGATTCGCCTAAAAAAGTTAGACAAAAAACATATTAAGAAAAAATGGCATTCATTTTGCATTATAAAAATCGTGAATATGATATAACAGTTTTACTGTAATGTTACCCCCTCACGGACTATTTAACACTATAAAAATCGGTCATTAAGCCGTGACCACTTAACACAAGAGCACCTTCAAAGGATGGGAATAAAGTACTAATTTATTCCCGCCCTTTCTCTTCGTGTTTAGCTGTTTCTTTTATATAAGTTCGATGTTGGTAGGTTTCATTGCGAAATGTTCAAAAGAGATTAACTCAACAATCTCCATTTATTCATTTTTAAACCTACCCATGATGAGAAGCTTTCAAACTATTTTAGCAATAATTGCTATTTCTTCCTTATCTTCTTTTGCTAATACCAATTCAGATTTACTAGTTTTAGATTACGTTGACCAATATAGTGCGATAGCCGTACAAGAGATGGAAAGAACGGGTATTCCTGCTAGTATTACTTTGGCACAAGGTATTATTGAATCGAGGTATGGAATGAGTGGATTAGCTAAAAATTCTAATAACCATTTTGGTATTAAATGTAAAGGAAATTGGACTGGTAGTAAATATTATCATAAAGATGATGATTATGTCAATGGGAAATTAGTGAAATCTTGTTTTAGAACATATGATAACCCCGCAGATTCCTATTATGATCATTCTGAGTTTTTGATAGTCAATAAAAGATATGCCTTTCTATTTAGTTTAACTAAAACAGATTATAAAGGCTGGGCAAAAGGGCTAAAAAAAGCAGGCTATGCAACAGCAAAAAATTATGCGAGCATGCTAATTAATACGGTTGAAAAGTATGAGTTGTATCAGTATGATAGAGGAAATCCTGTTTTATTTGCGATGGAAACAACCAATAGACCAACTGTACCAAAGGTAGAAAATAGCGCAGCGTATATAGATTTTCAGGCATCTCCTAATCAATTGGTAGCAATACCTGTTCATTCAGAAACATTGGTTGCCAGTGCCCCTCCACCAGCAACCTTAATTCCTGAAAATTATAGAGTAGGAGATGGTTTAAAGAGAATAGTGGAAGCGAAGCAGCAGAATGATTTTTATTCAGATGTATACGGTCGGTCTAGCCAATATTTAGAAGAGGTTACGCCTAATATTGTTGGGAGAGAGTAGGAAAATTTGCTAAACCTAAATCCTTTATTTTTAGTTTAAATGAGATTTACTAAATTCTATAAATTTAGCAAATCGGGAGTTTTTGGTCAGCCAGCTAAGCTACTGTTAATATCCCTTCTCTAGCCATCCAATTTTGGATATTATCTTTTTTAATAGCCGCTGCCATTAAACCAGGAAACTGGTCGGGAGAACAAGCAAAAGAAGGGACATTAAAACTTGCAAATTTTCCCGCTACAGAACGGTCAAAAGCAGGTGCACCCTCATCGTTTAAAGCCAAAAGGGTAATAAATTGTGCCCCACTAGCTTTGATAGCAGCTACTCTTTTTAAAAGCGCATTTTCATTGCCTCCTTCAAATAAATCACTAATTAGAAAAACGATAGTATCGGTTGGATTTTGAATTAAATGTTCCGCATAACCAACCGCTTTATTAATATCTGTTCCACCTCCCAATTGAGTACCAAATAGTAAATCTACGGGGTCATGTAACGCTGGTGTCAAATCAACCACGGCGGTATCAAAAACGATAATATGGGTTTTGATAGATTTTAGAGAAGCTAGAATCGCACCAAAGACACTTGCATAGACCACCGAAGTTGCCATTGACCCACTTTGGTCAACTAAGAGAATAACCTTTCTAAGTGCTTGTCCTTTTTTACCATACCCAATTAAAGTTTCAGGAATAATGGTGCCTAAATCTTTTTGATAATGCTTGAGGTTCGCTCTAATGGTTCTATGCCAATCTATTTCTTTTAATTTAGGGCGTCTATTTTTGGTGGCTCTATTAATGCTGCCTTTAACCGCCTGACGCATTGGGTTGGTTAATTTTTTCTCTAATTCTTGGACTACTTTTCGGACGACCTTTTTAGCCGTCTCTTTTGTTTTTTGCGGCATTACTTTGGTGAGCGATAGGAGCGTACCAATTAGATTAACATCTGGTTCTATAGACTCTAAAAACTCTGGTTCGAAAAGCATTTTTTCGATATTCAATCGTTCAAAAGCATCTTTCTGCATTACTTGTACTACAGATTTAGGGAAGTACTTTCTAATATCTCCTAACCAACGATTGATTCTTGGCGAAGAACTACCTAACCCACCTTTACGCTCATTATCACTATCATAAAGCGCTTCTAGCACCCCATCTTTGCTCGCTTCTTCTGCCCCTAAATTAATGGTCTGTTCAGGGTCAGCATGTTTGCCCAAGACTAATCGCCATTTTTTTAGTCGTTCTTCATCACTCATGAATCGTCGAAAATCTATTTTATTGGAAAATTAAGGGCAAGATACCGCTTTTTTGAATTTTAACAGTCTATTAAAATTTTTAATAAAATGCTTAAATTTATTTTTTACAACTTATAACTTATTGACTATCAATGTTAAGGTAATTTAAGGTCTTAACATTTTCATTAAAATACTCAAAAATTAGTTAAACTCTTTTAATCTAAATTTTACCTATTTCTTTGTAGTTTATTAACCCCTATTTTGCAATTGATTAACTGAAAGTAGTATTAAAGAATACGACTTTTATATACAGCATTGACCAAAGCGGTTGCTGAAACTTAGCATTTTTTTAACCATCAGGTAATTATCAAGCTCTTATTCGCTAAGTTATGGCAACCGCTTTTTTAATTTAAAATTAAAAAGTGGGATAACTAAATTCTCCATATAGACTGGAAGGTTGAAGGCATCAAGTAGTGACATTTCAAATCTCCAAACCTAAAACTATAACCACATTTTTTAATTTTGATTTTTAAATTTTACATTTGAATTTAAAAAATCACAAACTACCGACCACCTCACTTCTAACCTTTTCCCATTCCCAAGCAGTTCGCATAATATCATCAATATCTCTTTTTGGCTGCCAACCCAATAACTTAGCTGCCTTTTCAAAATTGGCATAAATAGCAATGACATCCCCTGCCCTTCTTGGCCCCAATTCGTAATTCAACTTTATATCATTAACTTTCTCAAAAGCAGTAATGGCTTCTATCACAGAAACGCCTGCTCCAATTCCTAAATTAAATACATCTGAATTTTTTTCGTTTTTTCCGCTGACTACAAACTCCATTGCTTTAGTATGAGCATTAGCTAAATCCATCACATGAATATAATCTCTAATACAACTGCCATCTCTAGTATCATAATCGGTGCCAAAGACGGTAAAACTCTCTCGGTTTCCAATAGCCGTACCTGTAATCACAGGGACTAAATTACTTGCATTATTTGTTGGAGATTCGCCAATAATAGCACTTTCATGCGCACCAGCTGGGTTAAAATATCTTAAGGAAATACAGTTGAAGTCCGTATATTTTTTAGCAAAATCTTGTAGAATATATTCGCCCATTTGCTTAGTTCTAGCATAAGGGCTTTCTGCTTCTTTGAAAGGCGTATCTTCGGTAACAGGCAATTCGTCAGCGTTGCCATAAGCAGAACAGGAAGAAGAGAAGATTAAGTTTTTAACGTCAAATTCTTTCATGCATTCCAAAATATTTAATAAACTACCTAAATTATTTTGGAAATAAAGCAAAGGTTTTTCTACGGACTCTCCTACTGCTTTTAAGGCAGCAAAATGGATAACCCCTACAATGTCGGGATGGTCTACAAAAATTTGTTTGGTCGCCGCTAAGTCACAAAGATTGATGTTATAATTTTTGACTCTTTTTTGAGTAATCTTTTCAATTCCGTCTAGCACAGAAGGGGCTGAATTGTAATGATTATCCGCTGAAACAACCTCAAATCCATTATCTATTAAATCGACTAGGGTGTGACTGCCAATATAGCCACATCCGCCTGTTACTAAAATTTTTGCCATGATTAATTTAGATTTATTGTTACTTTGCTTTTGATATTTTTCCTAGACATTTTATAAGTGTATATTATACGCTTATTTTCGATTTAGCAAATATCGGATTTTGTTTTTGAAAAAAGAATAGATGACTGCTTTTATTTGATGGTACTAAAAATTTTACAGCATGAAAATAGGTTTATTTTTTGGTTCTTTTAACCCCATCCATGTTGGACATTTGATTATTTCCAATTATATGGCTACTCATACGGATTTGAAGGAAGTTTGGTTGGTCGTCACACCACAAAATCCACTAAAGCAAAAAACTTCTTTGGCTAGAGACTATGATCGTTTGCATTTGGTCCGACTGGCAATTGAAAATAATCCAAAGCTAAAAGCTTCTAATATAGAATTTGATTTACCTAAACCATCTTATACGGTAGATACCTTGGCTTATATGAGGGAAAAGCATCCAACTAAAGAATTTGTTTTGATTATGGGCGGAGATAATTTAAGGACTTTTCATAAATGGAAAAATTATGAGACCATTCTTAAAAATCATCAGATTTATGTCTACAGTCGCCCTCAATACGAATTAGGCGCATTAGCTAACCATGAAAATGTTTCTTTATTTGATGCCCCTTTGATGGATATTTCTGCGAGCTATATTCGAAAATGTATTAAAAATGGAAAATCTGTTGAGTATTTAGTAACGCCTGCAGTTTTTGAGTATTTAGCAACTAGTCGATTGTATAAATAAGCTACATTTCGTGTTGATTTAATTTTTTTCCCACAGATAAATAAAGCCACGGATATTTTTTTTCAGTGAACCTCTAGCTTCAAATAAACTATCTTATCAAAAATAAAGGACTACGATGCTTTCCTTCGATTTTAAATTCCTATTCTTTTTATTAATTTTATCGTTTATATATAGTACCTCTTTTAATAAGGGGACATAAATCTAGAGCGTCAGGTAAAAAAATGATAAACATCCGTGTCCCTTCATCTATCCGTGGTAGCAACTAATACCACGGATAGATGGAGGGACACGGATGTTGGATATTCTTTAATTCTATTATTAATTTTTGTAATATCAATTTTTAAGCTGACTGTCTATCACCTAATTTATTAGTAAAATCAAATTCAATATGAAAAAATTCCTACCCTTATTATTCCTACTTTTTGTCAGCCCTATTTTCCTAGTAGCTCAAGAGGCTGAAAAAATAATTGCCGATACGACTAAAACAGAGAAAAAGGATAAAACCAAAAATTTACCTTTAGAAGCAGGCAGAACCGTTCATTTAAAAACCGATGAAGGTACTTGGACTTCTTTGGATGTCAGTCCTGATGGTAAAACGATTGCCTTTGATTTAATGGGCGATATTTATACGATACCGATTACTGGTGGAAAAGCGACGTCTTTGACTAAAGGCATGGCTTATGATACCCATCCAAAATTTAGTCCTGATGGCAAATCCATTGCCTTTACATCTGACCGAGATGGTAGCGAAAACGTTTGGATAAAAGATTTAGAAACAGGTGATTCTACTCAGATAACGAAGGAAAAAGAAGCGCATATCCAATCCGCAGAATGGACACCTGATAGTGACTATTTAGTCGTTTCCAAAGGTGGTCGAAATTTAAAACTATATCTCTTTCATAAAGAAGGAGGTGGTGGCGCTCAATTAATTAAAAAACCAGATAACCTAAAAGTAGTGGAACCTGCTTTTGGTAAAGATGGTCGCTATATCTGGTTTGCCCAAAGAACAGGTGCTTGGAATTATAATGCCCAATTGCCGCAATATCAGTTGGGTATTTATGACAGAGAAACAGGAGAAGTAGAACGTCAAACGAGCCGCTATGGTTCGGCTTTCTCACCTACCCTTTCGCCTGATGGCAAATGGCTGGTTTACGGTTCTCGATATGATACGCAAACAGGTTTAGTGAAAAGAGATTTAGCAACGGGCGAAGAAAGCTGGTTAGCTTATCCTGTACAAAGAGATGAACAAGAATCTATTGCGCCATTAGGCGTTTTGCCAGCGATGTCTTTTACACCAGACTCTAAATTTTTAGTCGCTTCTTATGGTGGAAAAATTCATAAGATTTCTATTGATAAAAACGAAGCAACTAATATTCCTTTTGAAGTGGATACCAAATTGGAATTAGGGCCAGTCGTTAATTTTGATTTTCCGATTGTGGATGACAAAAAGATGATAGCCAATCAAATTAGAGACCCAAAATTATCACCTGATGGAAAAAAATTAGCATTTACTGTTTTAAATAGTTTATATGTAATGGATTATCCTAACGGTACACCAAAACGATTGACCAACTCAACTAATATTGAAGCCAATCCTATTTGGTCGGCTAATAGTACGGAGATTGCTTATTTAACTTGGGAAGGAGAAGCAGGGCATATTTACAAAATTAATGCTGCTGGAGGGACACCTCGAAAATTGACTCAAAAAGGTGCTTTTTATACCCAGTTAGCTTGGGATGCTAAGACGAATAGAATTACGTTTTTAGAAGGCCCTGCACAAGCTTTTAAAGATGCCATTGGCCCTTTTGCTTTTGGGGCTAGTCGACATATTTCTTGGATAAGCGGCAATGGTGGAGCTGTTACCAGAATAGAAAGAGTAAAAGGTCGCAGCAACCCACATTTTACTAAAAAAGACGACCGCATTTATTTATATCATGGAGAAAAAGGATTGGTGTCTATTCGTTGGGATGGAACAGACGAAAAGCAACATGTCAAAATTAAAGGGATTACGACTTTTCAAGCGGTAGCCCATAACCATTGTATGATGCAGGAATCGGAGCAAGAACCTAAGAAAAAACCTTCCAATGCTTCCTTAATCTTGATGTCACCCGAAGGTAATAAAGCATTGGCTAAAATTAATAATGAAATCTATACCGTTATGATTCCAATGATTGGTGGAAAAGTACCTGAAATTTCTGTAGCTGATGCAACTAAAGCGGCTTTTCCTTCTGAAAAACTAACGCAGTTGGGAGGTGAATTCCCACAATGGGGAGCAGATGGAAAAACCGTCAATTGGTCTTTAGGTAATGCTTATTTTGTGTATGATTTAGCGGAAGCTAAAAAAGTCAAGAAACAATTAGAAAAAGAGAAAAAAGAAAAGGCTGCTAAAGAAAAAGCAGAGAAAGCTGCTAAAAAAGCCGCTGGTGAAAAGGAAGAAAAATCGGACGAGGAGAAAAAAGAAGAAGAAGAAGAAGAAGATAAAAGCTATAAAGCCAAAGAAATTCGAGTAAAAACGGAAGTTAATCGAGATGTGCCAACAGGAACTATTCTACTGACAAATGCTCGAATTATTACCATGAATGGAGATGAAATTTATGAAAATGGGGATGTGTTGATTGAGAATGCTAGAATTAAACAAGTTAGTAGAAGGGGAGATATTAAAGTTGGTCGCAATGTGAAAAAGATGGACATGACTGGAAAAACGATTGTACCAGGCTTTATAGATACACATGCCCACATGTGGCCAAATTGGAATATTCATAAAAAACAAGTTTGGATTTACATGGCAAATCTAGCTTATGGTGTAACAGCAACACGTGACCCACAAACGGCAACTACGGATGTATTGACGTATGCAGACATGGTAGAAAGTGGAGATATGCTAGGGCCAAGAGTTTATTCTACAGGCCCAGGTGTTGGTTTTTGGGCGTATAAAATGAAGAGTTTAAAACATGTCAAAAAAGTATTGAAGCAATACTCTGAATATTATAATACCAAAACGATTAAGATGTATTTGGCAGGAAATCGTCAACATCGCCAATGGATTATCGAAGCAGCCAAAGAACAAGGTTTAATGCCGACAACAGAAGGAGGTTTAGATTTCAAATTAAATATGACGCAATTAATTGACGGCTACCCTGGTCATGAACATGCTTTTCCTATTTATCCAATTTACAAAGATGTCTTACAAGTAACGGCGGAATCTAAAATGGCTTATACACCAACCTTGCTCGTTTCTTATGGAGGTCCTTGGGCAGAAAATTATTTCTATGCGACCGAAGATGTGCAAGGAGATGCCAAAATGAACCATTTTACGCCTAAATCAGAATTGGACGCTAAATCTAGAAGAAGAGGAAGTTGGTTTATGAAAGAAGAACATATTTTTAGTAGACATGCAGAATTTTCCAGAGAATTGGTTCGAAAAGGCGGGATTACAGGGATTGGTTCGCATGGGCAATTACAAGGCTTAGGATACCACTGGGAATTATGGGCGATGCAATCAGGCGGCATGACCAATCATGAAGCTTTAAAAGCAGCAACTATTTTAGGGGCTAAAGCGCTTGGTTTAAGCAAAGATTTAGGTTCTGTAGAAGCAGGAAAATTGGCAGATTTAGTCATCTTAAATGAAAACCCATTGACTGATATTCGGAATACAAATACCATTGAATATGTAATGAAAAATGGTCGTTTGTATAAAGGCAATTCTTTAGATGAAGTGTATCCACGTCAGCAAAAAGCGCCTACTTTTGATTGGCAAGGAGCTGGGCCGAATGGGTTGCCTGGGGTTTTAGGAAATGAATAATAAGATTAAATAGTCAGGTAAAAAATTGATATTCATCCGTTGGTCTATTTTATACCAACGGATGAATGAAGACAACGGATTTGACGAGCTAGATGACAGTTTAAAGATTATTTTAATATCATTTTTTTAGCTGACGCTCTATTAGCTTATCCGTTGGGAAGTAAATCCGTTGGGCATTCTTATTTTCCCAACGGATTTTTTATTTTTTCAATCTTGTATCATAAAGTTTTCAAATACTCTATCAAATCAGCTCTATCCTCAAGGCTTAATTTATCGCCATAAAAATGTCCACTATTCCCATAACCGGGAAGTGTAGTATCATAAATATTCGCATCTCCACCAGCATTTTTTACTTCATAATGCCAACCAATTTTTTCATAATCAAAATCATTGCTATCAAAAGTTCGTTGCCAATAAGTCGGTCGTTGTTCACTATTCAATAAATCTTCCAAAGTAGGAACAGCGCCATTGTGTAAATAAGGCGCAGTTGCCCAAACGCCATCTAAAGGTGGCGCTACATAACCATTCGTAGCGACCAATTCCGCAGCATTTTCTCCTTGCCCAAACCAACTACTATTATAGGAATCTATAAACGGTGATAAACTAAAATTACTCGTTGCCAATAAAGGATCTGTTTGTATGGTTGCTAAATCGACCAATAAATTAGGATAAGTATCTGTATCGCCATAAGTACCGTGACATTTAGCACAATGAATATTAAAAATATCTTTGCCTTTGGTTACTTCTTGTTCCACTGTTACTAAAGGGTATTTAGGCGGGTCGAGGCTTTTTAAAAAAGCTAAAACATCTGGAAAGTGCGTATCAATTTCAGCGGCCTGTTCTGAATCTTGTAAGGTTAAAATACTGGCTGCCATAATGGTTCTTGCATGGTCGCCTCGACCGATTCCCGCATAGTATAAAGCATTTTTCTTTTTGGTTAACCACCAAGCGGGTACATCTGAAGGAATGACTGCTTGAGGAATGGCATAACGAGGTTCCGTTAGCCAAGTTAAATCAGATGGGTTGCGATGTGCATCTAGAACAACGGCTAATTTACCAGCTGGATTCACGCCTATAGTTGATAAAATGGTTTGGTCACTAATAACTGCTGTCGCTCTTTTAAAAGGCTCATAAGCAGCGGCTTCTGGAGAGGTTGCTCCATAAAAAGATTGAATAGCATTGCTAACTAAAGTATTCGTACCTGCTCTATTTTGGGTATAGTCTCTGGAATTATTACCTAATCCAATAATTAATTCCCCATTTAATCGCTCTGCATGACAAGTCAAACAATTCGGTGCGGCTACTTTTATCCCATTAAAGGCAGCAACCGCATTAAATTCATAAGGCAGTTGGGCATTCTCTCCAGTTCTCTCTAATAAATTTTCGGCGGGACCAAAAAAGGTATTAAAGAGTGCTAGTGGAGGGCCGCTATTCACATAATCACCTGTGACTAGGTATTCCCAACCTTTATCTTTATACCCCATTCGTTGCGCTGTAGGAGGAACTCGACTAGTCCCAGTAGGTGGTATTGTATCTATTGTTGGGGTTTCAGGGAGGGTTGGAATAGGCGCTAGTTCAATAGGTCGGTCTTTATTACAAGCAATAAAGAGGAGAAATAAACTGATAATCAGATATAAATAATGTCTCATAAATTTAGTTTTTTGAGTATATCTTAAGTTGCCTTATTTTTATATTTATTGACTTTTTCTTTTCTTAGTATAAAAATACTATTTTTACTTTCGAGTCACAGCTTATTCTAACTAGTAAGGTAAACATAGTTTACCATCTGACAAAATTTCATCATTTCTACCTGTCAGTAGACGGGCATCGTTCATTATTCAAACTTCCAATATGATTCCAGCAAACGAAACTTTCGGCGGCACTTTCCCATTCAAACCTAATTTTTTTGAAGGCCAAGGCTTCAAAATGCACTACGTGGATGAAGGAGAAGGTGACGTAATTATCTGTCTACACGGCCAACCAACTTGGAGTTATTTATATCGAAATTTTATTCCTACTTTATCCAAAACGCATCGGGTTATCGTACCTGATCATAAAGGATATGGTAAAAGTGAAACGCCTCAGGATAGTGAATATACGTTTAAAAATCATGTCGAAAATTTAGCTGCATTGATTGACCATTTAGGTTTGGAAGATATTACTTTTGTTTGCCAAGATTGGGGCGGCCCAATTACTGGCGCTTATACTTTACGCTACCCTGACAAAGTTAAGCGTATTTGTATGATGAACACCATGATGGGCTATGGTTTCGCCGTAAGAGATATTCCACCATCTGACCCGAAACCTCCAGGCTTACAAGAGTCCCCTTGGTTTCAATGGGTCTTAAAAGCTAATAAAGAAGGATTTTATCGGGACGCCATGGGACAGTTAGGTGATAATGTTTTGAGCAATATGAAAAAATTATATTTTCATAATTCCGCTGCGGTAGATGAACAATGGATTCGGGCTTATTCTATGCCTTTTGCCACCAAAGAAGCATGTATCGCTGCCATTGAGTTTCCTTTAGATGCTGCTTATGGTAGAATTAGAGATTATGTAGTGGAAGGGCTTAAAACGGGAAATTTAGAAAAATTGCGCTCAAAGCCAGCCATGTTAGCAGAAGGCATGGCAGATAAAGCAATGTTGCCCGCTATGGTGATGGATGACTTTAAAAGACTATTTCCTAATGGGCCAATTGTCGAATTAGAAAATGTAGGGCATTTTTGTCAAGAAGATGCACCCGTAACTTTAGTTGCTTTAATTCAGCAGTTTATTCAGATGACGTAAGCTTATAGAAAAGAGAGCAGAGATTAGAGAAAATAGAGGTTAACGATAAACTGAATAATTAGAAAATATTAATGTTCGACCAAATATGATTTGAGATGTAATCCGTAATTTGACAGCACACTAGAAAATTTGTTATTTTAGTTAATTTTTTCGTTCAGTCTCTATTCTCTCAATGAAATGGTCTCTACGCTCTGTTCTCTTAATTTATCAAATGACTTATACTAGTCGAAAGCATTATCTTTTGAGGCGGAAACAAAACTATATTTCCAAAAACGATGTAGATTATTCCTAAAACAATCTTTTCTACGCATAAAGTAAATATTGGCTTGTTTTTTTATATATCTAATAAAATAGCATTGTAATAGTTGGTTCGGAAGTAATGAACCAATTAACTTTGTGCTCGTATTATCTACAGACCAAAGTATTATTGACCAAATCGCTCTTGGAATATCAACGCATGAGTAAAGTAATCATTGAAAGTGAAATTGACCTAAAACTAAAACCTGAAACGGATTTAGAGGCTACCTTTATTGCCGACCCTGAGTTTCAAGCAGGTCTATTTTGGGGCAAACCTAGATATGGACATCCAGAAGGGCAAGTCATTAACCACATTCCTGAGGTATTAGCTAACGTTGATAAGTTAGCTATTCCTGCCGATATGCGTCGACAATTGCGCATCATTACCTACGTTCACGATACCTTTAAACATATCGAAGATAAGACTAGGCCAAGAGATTGGACGAAACATCATAGTGTCTATGCTCGAAAATTCTTGGAAAAATATACTGAAGAGGAAGCATTATTAGTCGTTACAGAAATGCATGATGAGGCTTATCATGCTTGGCGTTTATTTGCACTAGCTAAAAGTCCAGAAAAAAGTCAGCAACGATTGGATAACTTATTAAATAAGATCGGCGATAATATTCAACTGTACTATTTGTTTTTTAAATGTGATACACAGACTGGGGATAAAATTCAAGCGCCTGTGCGGTGGTTTGAAAAGACGGTATCAGGGATAGACATTGTCCAGTTTTAGGTTTCGATATTTTCGTCTAACGCTAAGTTTTTACTTATTAAATTTGCCACGGATGTTTTTTGCCACGGATATTAGATAGTTGGGCATCAACAAAATAAAAAATAAGGCAGCACAAATAATGAGGAAATTAATACTTGTTCATTATTCAATCCGACAAAATAAAGCCACTCCCATGAACATTCGTGATTTGAATGCGCTCATCTTTGGCTAAATATTTTCGTAATTTAGAAATAAATACATCCATACTTCGTCGGTTAAAATAATCACTTTTCCCCCAAATATTTTTTAGGACATACTGACGAGGCAATAAATTCCCTTTGTTCAAGCAAAGTAATCGAAGTAATTGGGCTTCTCGCTCTGTTAGGTATTTATCTACTCCATCATAAGATAATTTCTGATTTTTACTATCAAAGGCATAATCACCTACTTCAAATATTTCTTGCTGTTCATCTGGATGTTCCGTTCGTCTTAAAATAGCATTGATTCTTGCCACTAATTCCTCTTCTTCCACAGGCTTAATAATATAATCGTCGGCTCCTAAACTGAACCCTTTTAACACATCTACTTTTAAAGACTTGGCGGTGAGGAATAATAATGGCACAGCACTACCTTGTTGCCTAATCCGTTCTGCCATCGTAAAACCATCCATTTCTGGCATCATTACATCTACAATACATAAATCTACTTGCTGTTCCCTGAATTTTGCCAAGCCTTCCAAACCATTTTTAGCCCAAGTGACGGCGAAGTTTTTCATTTCTAAATATTCTTTTAGAATGTAGCCAAGCGTGCTGTCATCTTCTACTAATAATAATTTTGGGTTGGTCATGTTTAAAAGGTTGTGAGGTTAAAAGATAATGAGGTAATGAGGTAACGAGGTAACGAGGTTAAAAGGTGATGAGGTTGCAGGATAATAAAATTAAATCGCCAACAAAGTAACGATTTATTGGATATACCCTTTTTATCTTGTCACCTTGAAACCTCATTACCTTGTCACCTCATTACCTCACAAAGGAAATTCCATCAAGAAAGTAGCGCCTTCATTCTTTTTGCTACTTACCGAAATAGAACCACCATGTGCTTCTACAATGTATTTAACGTAGCTCAAGCCTAGGCCAAACCCTTTAACATGATGAATATTTCCTGTCGTTACTCTATAAAATTTATCAAATAGATGCTTTTGGTGTTCGGGGGCAATGCCCATTCCTTTATCGCTTACCGCAATAGATAATTTTTGCTGATCACTTTTGGTACTAATACTAATTTCTGGTTGTCCGTTGCTATATTTAATGGCATTATCCAATAGATTTTGAATAACGTTTTTAAAATGAGTCTTATCTAGTACCAATTGGGTACTCACCGCTTGAAAAGTTTTATTTAATTTCCCTTGCTGCGTTTCTATTTTTAAAGCAAACCCTGCGACAGCATCATTGATAATATCATGAAAATCGCACCTTTCTTTTTGTAAATTGTATTTCCCATTTTCTAAAGAAGCCAATTCTAAAACCTTGTCAATATGCCCTTTTAATTTGGTATTTTCTTTTTCTAATAAATTTAGGTATTCTCCTAATTTCTCCGTCTTATTCTGTTTCAAACTTTCTTTAAATACTTTCGCAATTAAAGAAATGGAAAAAACAGGTGTCTTTAGTTCGTGGGTCAAATTATTGATGAAATCATTTTTAATCACCAATAGTCGCTTCTGTTTATTGATGGTATAAATTAAAAGACTAAACCCTGCGATAATCATTAGTAGAAACAAAAAGGAAGGAATTAATAAAAAAGCTAGTTGACCAAAGAGATAAGTATTTAGATTTTTTTGATAGAAATGAATTAGCACTTCACAATCACAAATTATTTTGACCAAACCTAAAGGGCGAGCATACCGATTAAATTTAAACCGATTCGCATCAAAGTTGGGGCTATTTAAAATTAATTGATTCTTTTCATCTGTTAAGGCAAACGCATAATCTACAGAAATACCTCTAGCTGCTAACTGTTCTTTAAAAAGTGTATCAATTTCTTTGACGGTATGAAAAGGGAGTGAATCGTTGTTGAAAATAGTTCTTTTATCAATATCTGCTTCTTGACTCAACTTAGCAATATTCCTACTTAACTGCGTATTTTCAAATAAATCTGTACTAATATTATACATAATAGCGCTAACCTCCGCATCATACTTTTCGGATTCTGTCGTATGCCCAATACGCAGCATGTAAGCCTGAATAATAATCAAGCCAAGTAAGGAAAGAACGATAAATGTAATAATTGCTTTGCTCATACCGCTACGAAAATACAAGGAAAATCGGTAAGATTCTAGCTGCTTTAAGGTCTGTTAAGCGAATTAACTTTTCGTTGGCATTTACTTGGCTATTTATTCCCTAAATCGCTTTTATTTTGCGCTTTATGAAAATAATGCTGCTTATTCTATTTCCACTTACTTTAACTACTTGTTATCGAAAAGATTTCTTCCATGCGCCTGATGAATTCATACCTTATGTAGAAAAATTTATAACAGCAGGTAACAAAAGAGGTATTCTTATTCAACCAGGAAAGGAAGGGTTAATTATAGAATTTGGCGTTTTAGAAAATCATCAACTAGGTAAAAGCAAGCCTAATCATTCTCCCCAAATTATTACGATCAACCAAGCAATCTGGCCTGACTTAGATACTTTTCAACGCAAAGCTTTAATTTTTCATGAATTAGGCCATTGTTTATTACAACGAAAACACCGTAATCAATTGTTGCCTAATGGAGAATGTGCCAGTTTATTGGCAGGTAAAGAAAATGGGTTTCAATGCTTGCCTAATTTATATTCTGGACTGTGGTGGAATTATTATGTTGATGAACTATTTAATCCTGCATTAGAACAACCTACTTGGTATACTGACGAATTAAGCAATTACCGACAGGATTTTCAAAAAACCTATTTAATGAATGCAGTTAATCCTATCTTTCAATTAGATACTTCCATTCAAACAACTATACTAAAAAAGCATTTTAAAAATTCAGTCGGAAAAAGAGGAGGGTGGTTCTTTTTGGATATGAACTGCACTAGAAATTACCAAATAGAAGTAACTTACCAAACCAATAAAGAAGATAATAAAACTTATCGAATATTGTGGAATGATTTAAATTTCCTAGTAGCACACAATCATTTGAGCATAAAGACCACTACATTAAGGAATACTCAAGTTATATGGGGGCTTTCAACAAGTTTTTTTCAACAAAAATTGGTTCAAAACAATCCATCGAAAAAATTAACTATCAAAAAATATAATACATTCCTTTATTTCTTTTTTAATGAAAAAATCGTACACATCATCGAAGCCGATTATCCTAAAGGTCAAGAAAAATGGTTATTAAGTCACGTAGATAAAACAGTGCTTAAAACAAATTTTATTTATGAGAACGAAACTGCACTTAAAGTTGAAGTCGCTTATTTAGACTAAATTACGCCTCTTTCTAATTCCTCTAATAATTTATACTTCTTTCTAACTAAATACCCCGTTCGGATACTAATAGTCCAACCTGCTCGACCGTCTAAAAAACCCATCTTTATAAAATAAGTCCTAAAAAAACGAGCAATGGGAGCGAGCCATAATTTTATCCAAGTTGCTTTTTTACCATCTTGGAAAAGTTGTTGGGCAGAAAGTGCGGCATATCGTTCAATCCGTTGCCAATGGTCGGCTGAATTTTGGTAAGAGTAATGGTGTAATAATCCTTTTAAGCGGATGACTTTAATTTTAGGCGCAAAACTTAATTGCTCATGTACAAAATCACCTGTCCATTTTGCTGTTTTTCTATGAAATAAACGATTATTCCAATCAGGATGCCAGCCACAATGCTTTATCCATTGTCCGCAATAATTATTTAGGCGATTGATGCTATAAATGTGATTTTCATCAAACTTTAAGGCTCGAATGCTACTAATTAGTTCTGCCGATAAAACCTCGTCTGCATCAATCGACAAAATCCAATCGTATTTAGCTAATTCGTTGCCAACATTTTTATTTTGGCTATACCCTATCCATTTTTTTTGTATCACTTTTGCGCCTAATCCTTGGGCAATTTTAACGGTATCGTCTGTACTAAAAGCATCTACAACTAATATTTCATCTACTAGATTTATTATCGACTGCAAGCATCGAGCAATGTTTGCTGCTTCATTTTTAGTGATGATAACCGCAGATATTTTGGGCATTGAGGAAAAATCTAGAGGTTCGCAAGGTTACAAGGTGGCAAGGTTACAAGGTGGTGAGATTCTACAAACTTCGTTACCTTGTAACCCTTAAACCTCTATACCTTTGAGTTAAGGAACTTTAGCTTTAAATAGCAAGCAATTATCTGCCGTTTTAATGGTATAAACTGTATTTGCCTCTACAAAGAAACTTTCTCCTTTCCTAAAAGACAATGATTTACTATCAAAATCGACAGTAACTGTTCCTTCCATTATAATTAATATTTCTGCACTAGTGGTTTGTGTCGAGCGATAATGCTTATTTTTATCAAGCTTTATTTCACTCAATTCAAAATCTGGAGCAGGTGTTTTGAAGACGCTTTCCACTTCAGATATTTTTGTACCCTTTAAGATTTGTGGATTTATTTCGTCAAAAACCAAATGCGTTAATAGTTCTGGTACATCAATATGCTTTTGGGTTAAACCACCTCGAAAAACATTATCAGAATTCGCCATTAATTCCATATTTACGCCTTCCAAATAAGCGTGCGGAATACCAGCTGCTTGAAAAATACCGTCTCCTTTTTTAATATTGACCAAGTTGAATAAGTAAATAGAGAAAATACCTCTATCAAAATTTCCATCAATCGTATAATCCGTAAAAGCTTGTGCCGCCCAATAATCAGCCGAAGCTTTTGCTAATTTTTCTGCCTCAAAATCTGGTTGTAGGCGCTTCCATAAAGGGGCTAATAATTGATTCACTTCTTTTTGTGGCATTTCCATAATTGCTTTATACAATTGGAAAATATCGCCTTTCTCGCCAAAAAAGGCTTTTAGACTTGTAAATTCAGAAATAGTTAATACGGCTCGAATCGCTTCAATGGATTTAAACCCATGCAATAACCAAAAATCGGTTAATGCCACCATCACTTCTGGTTTATGATTATCATCTCGGTAAGTTCGATTAGGAGCAGTAACGGCAATATCTGTTAGACTTTCTTTAGCAAAACCAATTTCTGCTGCCTTTTTAGTTGGATGCGACTGAATAGAGAGCATGCTATTGACATCCAATACTTTAAATAAAAAAGGGAGTTGATGCTTAAAATTGGCGGCTACTTTTTGTCCTAATTTTTTAATAGGTGCTTTCTTAATTAGGTTACCTAGTGAAATTTCGCCTTTGATTGTTTGTACGTTGGCTGGTCCTTTTACATGTGTCCCCATCCACAATTCAGCAAAAGGAACTTTATCCTTGTTTTCAATAGCTAATAAATTAGGAATAAATTGAGTTCCGCCCCAAGCGTAATGCTGGACTACGCCATTTAATTTATAAATCGACATAAATAGTTTTTTGGTGAGCTTAAATATGTAATTGATTTTACTACGTGTAGCTAGATTGGTTGCATTTCCAGTAGTGCTATACCAATCGCTATCGTTACTTCTTGGTGTAAAGTAATAACTTTGATACCAAGCAGAGCTTGGCACTACAGAATAATAAAAGGAAGATACTGGGCATAAAAAAAGCCCCAAGAATGGAGCTTTTGTTTGCTGTGAGAGAAGGATTCGAACCTCCACGAAGCGGTTAGCTATAGTACAAGAAAAGATTGTGGTCCACCCAATATACTACGTTTATCCCTTACCTTCACCCCCGAGACAGGAGGGCATGGCTGCCAGTTTCATCACCTCACAAGATTGAGGGACAAGCTTAACTTATAAAAATCGAAAAAATTTAAGCTTGTCAGTCTTTTATAAAAATTGCTGTAAGAGAAGGACTCGAACCTCCAAAGAGCGATTAGCCATCCCGACAAGTCGGAACGTTTATTTCTTATCTCCACCCTCGAGACAGGAGGGCATGGCTGCCAAATTTCATCACCTTACAATATTACAAGCTGACAGAATTATTTAGGATTAATAGGATTTTAACCTCATTTTTAATACTAAAAAATTTGTCAAACTTTATTTTTTCTTACTCAAAAGAAAAGTGGCTGTGAGAGAAGGATTCGAACCTTCACGAAGCGATTAGCCATTCCAACAAGTCGGAATGTTTATTTCTTATCTTCACCCCCGAGACAGGAGGGCATGGCTGCCTAGTTTCATCACCTCACATTATTGAAAGAACAACTTTATGTTCTATTGATGACACAAAATTAATAGAATCTAATGTTAGGTGCAAATTTTTCAAGTATTATTTAATAAATTTACAATGTTTTTAATAATATGTTGTTTTTATTGCCATTTTAACAATTTTCACATTGTCAATATTTAGTTTTTTAGAAATTTTTTAACATCAAAAGAAAATTTAGTCATTGAGCCTGTCTCGCAACGGAAAAATTTCTTAAATCTTCTCAGTATTTCTTCGAGATTTAGTAAAAAAGAAGCCTTATTCGTTCTATTAAGAACGAATAAGGCTTCTTTTTAGTAAAATTAGTTTAATAAGTTTAAACCGTCATAATATCTTTTTCTTTAGCCGCAATTAAAGCATCTACTTTTTTGCTAAAGTTATTCGTCATGTCTTGTATGTTAATCTCTTCTTTCTTGCCAGCATCTTCTGGATAACCATTTTTCACAGCTTTTTTCACTGCTTCCATGGCATCTCTACGAGCATTCCGCACACTTACTTTTGCTTCTTCACCAACAGCTTTAGCCTTTTTTCCTAATTGTATTCTACGTTCTTCAGTTAATGGTGGAATCATCAATCTAATTAATTCCCCATCATTCATTGGCGTGACACCTAAGTTCGCCTCAAAAATAGCTTTCTCTATTGGACCTAACATCGCTTTCTCCCAAGGTTGTATAGCTAAAGTTCGTGAATCTGACTTGGAAACATTTGCTACTTGGTTTAACGGAGTAGGGCTTCCGTAGTAATTAACTAAAAGGTCATTTACCATTGCTGGAGATGCTTTTCCTGTGCTGACTCTTTGTAATTCTCTTTTCAATCGCTCAATTGCACCACTCATTGATTCTTGAGCTATTTCTATGGACATTTCTAACTCTTCTTCCATTTTTTAAAATTTCATGAATAAAAATAATTTCGAAGTAATCTTTTGAAAAAAGTATCAGATTACTGGGCAATCCTAAAAATTGTATAGTACTTCTTTATCTTTCACCTCTATTTCCTTCGTTTTTTCTAATTTTCTAATAATTAAATCGATATTTCGATTGACGTCTACATTATTATATTGTAATAAAATATAACTTTTTAAAGCGTCAATCGCAGCAGGTCGATTACCAGACATCACCAATCTTTTAATTGTTTCTCTAGCAATTCTTTCAGACAACTGTTGGCTCTGAGGAGAAACAGCGGAAGGCTTAGGTTTCTCTACGAAACGTTCTCCATTCATTTTACCCAATTCAGGAGTAGGTGCTTTTTCTTGTACGACCGTTACCTCTTTTTTAGCTATTATGGTTTCTTTTTCCTGCTCCTCAGTCTCTCCTTTTTTTGACCAATTAATATTATTAAAGTCACTTGCGTGTTCACTTCTTTCTCTATTGCCAGTAACTCTCACTGCATTGCGCCCCAATTCGTTAAGGTGCATAATGATGCCATCAAACCCTGGATCTTCTGAAATAAGGGCAAATTCTATATCCTCATCCATTTGCTCATGCGCAACCCCTAAGTTAAAACTTAGAAAGTGACAACTGTTTTTTTCATTACTACCTGTAACTGGAATCCATTGTACGCTCTCTCCTAATTTTTGTAATTGCTGTACGAGTACAAAAGGAATTGCTTTCTCTTCTCTATTAACAAACACAAATACCTTATCACACACTTGCTCAAGTTTGTCAAATCTAATTTTTTTCAAATCGTCAAATCCAATAAAAATTATTCTACTACAGTCTTCATTATTCATTAAAGGTTCACTTTTAGTTACGAGTTAATTAATTTTCAAAAAATCTCATGTAAGTTTTAGTCTATTTTACAATTAATGTTACATTAATGAATGAATTAAGGTTATCCCAAACCTACAATTAGCAACATTTTTTTTATTCTTTTTAAGGGGCGACTAAATTAAATGAAATCGGTTGGCTTTCCAAATAGTTTGGAAAGAAAATAAGGATTCATTTTTTCTGCATATTTTAAATGAGTATATAGTTACCACTTTATGGGCAAATTTTGAAATTAGGCAGTTTGTTAAATAAAGGAAACTAGCTATTGAATTTTACCGCCACCTTCATTTTAAGAAAAAAAAATCATAATTTTATTTTTTTTAGAATAGATTAGAAAAATCGCTTACATTTGGCGTCTTGTAAATATTATTAACCGACACATTCTTAAAAAACAGTTATGAATTTTCCTGACGATTTAAAATATACCAAAGAACATGAGTGGGTACGAATAGAAGGGAATGTAGCAACAATAGGTATTACAGATTTTGCCCAAGGAGAGCTAGGTGATATAGTCTTTGTGGAAGTAGAAACAGAAGGTGAAGATTTAGACCAAGATGAAGTTTTTGGTTCGATTGAAGCAGTCAAAACAGTTTCTGATCTATTTATGCCCCTTTCAGGTACGATTGCTGAATTTAATAGCAAAGTAGAAGAGGAGCCTGAATTAGTAAATAAGGATCCATATGGAGAAGGATGGATTGTTAAAATAGCTATTTCTGATATAGAAGAATTGGGCAGCTTGATGGATGCTACAGCTTATCAAGAAGTTGTCGCTTAGTAACGATAAAAAAATAACTTCCTTATTTTGTATACTGGTCTCCAAGTTTTTTTCAATTCCACTATCGGATTTGGGACGTCTATTTGAGGAATTTATTCTTTCTTGGTTATTTAGATGTGTTACTTTCCTTAAAAAAAATAAAAAAAATTGGTATTACCCACCAAAATCAAATTAATCTACATCTATACTTTTGAAAGCATTTATAAGAAATTTGACATCTTTTTTCCCAGCAATAATTTGGGCACTACTTATCCTTTATTTATCAAGTGGTTCAGGCATTCAATTGCCCCCTTCTATATGGGATTTTCTAGCAGTAGATAAAATAGGACATTTGGTCTTTTATGGAATATTGGCGTTTTTAATTGTGTATGGTTTTTATAAAATCAAAAATCAAACTATCAATAAAAAAACATTACTTATTTCCTTGATAATTAGTTCTCTTTATGGTATTTCTTTGGAATTCATGCAATATTCATTTTTTCCAAACAGATATTTTGAGATTCTAGATATAATTGCTAATATTAGCGGTTCTTTAATAGGAATTTTATTTTTTAAATATATTTATTACAAAACTCGGTAACATGGACCAACTCGCAGTTAGTGGTAATGCCCTACTAGGATCCCTAGTAGGAATCATTGCCTTGGTTGTTGGCGTAATATTTTACTTACGTCACACCCTAAAAGAGAAGGAAGCAGGGAGCCTTACTGAGAAGTATAAAGAAGCAGGTCATGTGCCTTTATCGGCACGAAACAAGTATCCAGAAGCGAACGCATTCAGAATGAGTGGGCCGATTTGGAATGCTGGCTTGGCTTTAGCACTTCTAACTACCGTACTTGCATTTAACTGGACGTCTTACGACGCAGTCGTAGAAATTCCAGATGATGCATTGGAAATCCCTGAAGACTTCGAGGTCGAGCCACCAAGAACGGCTGAACCACCTCCTCCTCCACCTCCACCACCACCTCCAGTGATTGAAGAGGTACCGGAAGAAGAAATCGAAGAAGAAGACGAACCTGTCTTCGAAGATCAATCTTTGGAAGAAGAAGAGGAAACTCCTCCGCCACCTCCAAGACCGGAAGCACCGCCTCCTCCACCTCCGCCACCACCTCCTCCGCCAGAGCCTGAAGTGGAAGAAATCTTTAAGGTAGTGGAACAAATGCCTCGTTTTCCAGGTTGTGAAAACGAAGCAGGTGATAATAAAGCGAAAAAAGCTTGTGCGGATAAAAAGATGTTAGAGTTTATTTACAAAAACATCAAATATCCAGCAATCGCCAGAGAAAATGGTGTTGAAGGTACCGTAGTAATCCAATTCGTTGTAGAAAAGGATGGTACGATTAAAGATGCAAGAACTGTTCGAGATATTGGTGCTCAATGCGGCGCTGAAGCTCTAAGAGTTGTTAATCTAATGAACACTAAAGGCAAGAAGTGGATTCCAGGTAAGCAAAGAGGAAAATCCGTAAGGGTTCAATTTAACCTTCCTGTTAAATTCCGATTAGAATAAAAACAATTATTCTTTACCTTATATAAAAAAGCTGCTCCAGAAATGGGGCAGCTTTTTTATTTTAAGTACGTTTGTATTTATTGGATGCAAGTGCTTGATGTTAAATATTGGATATTAGGTCAATAGCATTCCATAAATAAAATATATTTTACAAGTTAAGAAGAACTAGCAAGCTAGTTTTTTCGTTTGGAGAAAAAGAATGATGCTAAGTAAATTCCAAAAAAAAGGCATTTACCCATTATTTATTTAATCATCCATCCATTTTTACTCATTGAGAATTTACCAAATACTGATTATGAAAAGATTAATCCTCGCTTTATTTGTTGTTAGTTGTTTCAGTTTACAGAATGTTGTAGGTCAAGCCCAAACTTTAACTTATGGCTTTAAAGCTGGTTTAAGTTTATCTAAAATAGATGGCCCTTCTGAAATGAGTGGTGGTACAGCTTTAGAAGTTAATGATAATGCAAATGGCTTTTTTGTTGGAGCGCTTTTTCGTTATTGGCTGACAGATTTAGTGGGAGTGAAATGGGAATTATTATATGCTCAGAAAGGAACAGCTTATAATTTTAATGGCCCAGGTTATCAGATTCTACCTACAGAAACGGGTTCTACCCTCAACCTAACTGGAAATCAACGAATTAATTTAAACATTTCTAACTCATATCTTGACATTCCAGTTTTGCTATATGGAAAATTCGGAAAATTTGAAGTGGAAGGTGGCGTAAGTATTGGATTTCTAATTGCTTCTACCGCTACTGGAGAATTAAGTTTTAATGGTGGTCAATCACAAGCAGGTAGCCCAATTGATGATTTTATTGCTACCTTAGATTATAAGTATAGAAAAGATAACCCAGGAGAAGTGGACTTTGGATTAGGTACAACCAGCATTAATGTAGATGGAACGCCCAACAACATTCCAAGAATTTTACAGGCTTATTATCAGTTTCCAGAAGACAGAGGTAGTTATTTTAATGCCATTGATTTTGGATTAAATGTAGGCGCTTACTACTATTGGAATCAAGGGCTTTTTCTTGGAGGCCGATTCAATTATGGGTTGACAGATGTAACTAAAGACGATTATGATGTGTCAAAAGTTGAATTGGACGGTAACCAAAATTTTATTCCTCGTACAGATAAAGACAGAAATATTTCCTTACAGTTTTCTATTGGATTTAGTTTTTAATCATAAGGAGAGGAGATAAGGAGACTAAGTAAGTCGTCTTATCTCCTCTCCTCATCCTCTCCTACATGCAACATGCTGCTGATACGTATAAATTACTAGGCATTGACCCTGGTACAAATATTTTGGGTTATGCTATTATTGAAGTCAGAAAGAAAAAGTTATTCTTAGTTCAACACGGAGTTTTAAAGTTGAGTCATTTAGAAAACCATCAACTCAAATTAAAAAGCATATTTGAACGAATTCAGCAATTAATTGACCAATACCAGCCTAAAGAAATGGCTATCGAGGCGCCCTTTTTTGGAAAGAATGTACAATCTATGTTGAAATTGGGTAGAGCGCAAGGGGTTGCCATTGCGGCAGCAATTACCAAAGGCGTAGAAATGACTGAATATGCCCCCAAAAAAATCAAGCTCTCTGTAACTGGAAGCGGTAATGCTTCTAAAGAACAAGTTGCCGCTATGTTAGAATCGATTTTAAATCAAAAATTGACACAACTATCTTTAGATGCGACAGATGCGTTGGCAGCAGCAGTTTGTCATTATTACCAGTCAACTAGCGTACTTGGCAAACAAGGGCAATATAGTGGATGGAAAGGATTTCTTACTAATAATCCTAATCGGATAAAAAAGAAATAGGCAGTTATTAATCTTCCAAATTAGCAATAATACTTGCCCTGATGTCCATAAATTCTTCCTTCGACAGCTTCAATTTCTTAGCAAAATTCATGTCTCCAATTGCATTGATAGGAATTAAATGCAAATGTGCGTGTGGAACTTCCAAACCAATAACGGTTGTGCCAATTCGCTCACAAGGAATCGCTTTTTTAATAGCAACTGCTATCTTTTTCGCAAAAACATTAATGCCTGCAATTAACTCATCGTCCAAGTCAAAGTAATAGTCTACTTCCTTTTTAGGAATCACTAAAGTATGTCCTTTTGCTACTGGAAAAATATCTAGAAAAGCATAGAAATCTTCTGTTTCTGCAATTTTATAAGAAGGAATTTCACCTGCGACAATTCTTGAAAAAATACTAGCCATTTTTTTTAATTAGAGGACAAGCAGTCATCCCGTTCCGATAAAATAGAATTGTCAGAAGTCAGAAATTTAGTATTAATTACAAAATTTACCTGATAATAAAATGGTCTGACCTCTGACTTATCTTAAATAGAAATATCCAATACTTTAAAATCAATATTCCCTCTTGGTGTTACGACGGTAGCAATTTCGCCAACTTTTTTACCGAGTAAACCTTTTCCTACAGGCGAATTAACAGAGATTTTTTTCGCTTTAATATTTGCTTCTGATTCCGACACTAATTTATAAGTAACCTCTTTACCATTCTTGATATTCTTAATTTTTACATTCGTAAAAACACATACTGCTGAAGTGTCTATTTGACTTTCATCTAATACCCGTGCGTTCGCCATCACTTTTTCCATTTCATTAATCTTCATTTCCAATAAACCCTGGGCATCTTTAGCTGCGTCGTACTCTGCGTTTTCAGAGAGATCTCCTTTTTCTCTAGCTTCTCCAATTGCTTCTGCTGCTTTTTGTCTACCAGTAGATTTCAATTCATCTAATTCGGCTACCAATTTGTCATAGCCTTCTTGTGATAGATAGGTGTAATTTGCCATAATAACTATTATTTATAATTAATTCATTTTTGATTTACGGATGACTAATGCGCTTGCTATAATCCGTAAAACATTTTAGTTAAGAGAGACTTTTCTAGCGCTTATTCCAACACATATCATGGAATAAAAATTTTCTCGGTTCGATCTCTAAAAAATCTAATTTAAAAAGGAAGCTTTTAGAACGAAGAGTAAAGAAGATACCACTTCTTTGTCCGATTATATGGTAGAAAAGTTATTCAAGTATTCTATTCTACTAGGAGAATAAATATCAAACATTTTTTTGAATTGTACTATAGAATTCGTTTTAAATCCGCTGTTATTAATTATAAAAGCAGGAACGTTTCCATTGATAAAGAATGAAAACGTTCCTGCTTTGTATAAAATTTTAATAAAGATAAAGAAAAATTTACATAGATAAAAGTTTTTGGTACTTAAATCTACTCGTTTAAATCGTTTGCGTATCATCAAAACCTTCTAAATAATCACCAATTCGGCGTAAAAAGGAACCGCCTAGCATACCATCGACTACTCTATGGTCATAAGAAAGCGATAAAAACATCATTTGTCTTATTGCAATAACATCGCCAAATTCTGTTTCTAAAACGGCTGGCTTCTTTTTAATGCTACCCATTGCTAGAATAGCTACTTGTGGTTGATTGATAATTGGGATCCCCATGATATTGCCAAAAGTACCTAAATTAGTTACGGTGAATGTTCCGTTTTGTGTATCAGTTGGCTTTAATTTATTATCCCTAGCTCTTACCGCCAAATCATTTACTTTTTTACTTAACCCAACTAAATTTAAATAGTCCGCATTCTTGATAACAGGTACAATTAAATTACCGCTTGGCAATGCCGCTGCCATTCCTATATTAATGTCTTTTTTGACAATAATTTTTTGCCCATCTACCGACACATTTACTAATGGAAAATCTTTGATTGCTTTTGCGACTGCTTGAATAAAAATTGGCGTATAAGTGATGTTCTCTTTATGCTTTTCTTTATAAGCGCCTTTAACTTTATTTCGCCAATTGACCATCTCCGTTACATCTACTTCAACAAAAGAAGTGACGTGTGGTGAAACACGCTTAGACATAACCATGTGATCCGCAATCAATCGGCGCATTCTGTCCATTTCTATAATTTCTACATTTCCTGAAACAGATGGGCTAATTGGTGCAGGGATATGCGATGGAGTAGGGATAGTAATTGATGGGGTAATTACTTCAGGCTTAACAATAGGTGTAGTCTTTTGCTTCCCTCTAGTTTTAATATAGTTTAAAATGTCTTTTTTAGTAACTCTATCATCTAGTCCTGTACCTGAAATCTGGTCTAATTCTTCCATGGCAATATTTTCTTTTTGGGCAATATTCCTGACTAAAGGAGAATAAAACCGGTCTCCAACATTCGACCGAGTGATTTTCGCTACTTCAGCCGTTAAACTATTCGCCAAAACTTCTGCGACCGTCGCTACTTCCGCTTCATCTGAATGTTGTCCATTTGCTTTAGTGTCAGGAATAGCAGCTTCTGGCATTAGTTCCTCTCCTTCCGTAGCAATCAAAGCAATTACTTGTCCTACTGCTACCGTATCGTCTTCGTTAAATAGAATTTTTGCAACTGTTCCCCCTACAGGAGAAGGTACTTCTGAATCTACTTTATCGGTCGCTATTTCCAAGATAGTCTCCTCCATTTCCACGGTATCTCCTACATTTTTCAACCATTTAATAATGGTTGCTTCCATGATACTTTCTCCCATTTTGGGCATAACTAATTCTACTTGAGCCATAATTTATTCGGTTCTACTTAATCAAAATTTCTGCAAAACTAGTATTTTAAAAGGGCTAATCCAAAGTAGTGACCGTAGCAGGATAGTATTTATGTACAAATTGCCGAATCATATTTAAACCTTGAATCGCCGTATATTGAATGTTTCTTAATCTATCTTTTCCAATTTGTAATTTTCTAGTCTCGATATGATCTTTATTACCAATGGCTAACCAAACGGTACCAACTGGTTTATCTGGTGTACCACCTCCAGGGCCTGCAATTCCAGAAATAGAGATACCAATATCCGTCTCAATTGCTTTTAGGACACCAACGACCATCTCTTTTACCGTCTCTTCACTCACCGCTCCATATTCTTCTAAGGTCTCATTTTTTACGCCTAATTGCTTGTTTTTTGTTTCATAAGCATATGCTATGACACTGCCTTTATAATAAGCCGAACAACCTGGTACTTTTGTGATTTTATGTGCCAATAATCCACCTGTACAACTCTCAGCCGTGGCTAAGGTTAAGCCTCTATTTATTAATAATTCACCAATGGCTTCTTCTAATGTTTGGATACCATACCCATAAATTAATTCAGGAATTTCGGCTTTAATAGCAGCAGCTTTCTCATTCAACATATTTTCTATATCTTCTCCATTTTCTGCAATAGCAGAGAGTCGAAGTCTAACATTTCCTAAATTGGGTAGATAAGCCAACTTTACAAAATCCGGCAAACTATTTTCTATCGCCTCTAAGCGTGCGGCAATTCTAGATTCGCCTTCTCCAACAGTTAGTATCGTTCGATGAGCAATCGGTTTACCAGGGAAATATTCAACCAATTTTGGAATAACTTTGAATTCCATTAAATATTTCATCTCATAAGGCACACCAGGCATAGAAACCACTATTTTTCCATCTATTTCAAACCACATGCCAGGAGCTGTTCCCATTTTATTATAAAGGATTTGGGCATTCGCTGGCATAAAACATTGTTCTTTATGAGCAGGTGTTGTACTACGCCCCCAGCTTTTAAACATTCCTTGAATGCGTTCCCAAGTTGGTTCGTGAAAAACCATCGTTGTACCGAAATATTCGGCAATAGTCTTTTTAGTAATGTCATCTTTAGTTGGCCCTAATCCGCCAGTTAATAAAATGACATCTGCTTGCTTTAAACCTATTTCTAACGCAGCAATAATCCCTTCTTTGGTGTCGCTGACCGAATGTATTGCCGATACTTTTGCGCCTACTAAATTTAGTTGCTGCCCCATCCATGCAGAGTTGGTATCAATGATTTGACCTATTAAGATTTCATCGCCTATGGTTACTATGTTTACGTTCATTGTATTATTTTTTTATAGCCATTCAATTTTTATAAGAAAGCCCTTTTAAAGAATATACTTTACTTCTTTAAAAGCAAAATCCTCTTCCCCATCTCCTGTTTTAATAATCAATTTCCCAATATCCGTCACTCTTTTAATCTGTCCTTTAAAAATAGTGCCATCTAGCCTACGATAAAAAGCATTTTTTTTGAATCGAAATAAATTATTCAAATAGCGTTCCTGAATTAGTTGGGTTTGATTCGCTTTTAATTGTAAATAATTATATTCTAAATGTTGACAAAATGCTGTCAATACTGTTCCTAAATCTAAAATTTTACCAATTTCTAAGGCCATCGAAGTTGGATTAGGCGCATCACTTATAAATTGTTGCTGATTTACATTTAAACCAATACCAATAATAGCGGATTGTAAAGTGCTACCTTTTAGACTATTTTGAATTAAAATTCCTGTTATTTTTTTATCAAAAACATAAATATCATTTGGCCATTTGATAGTTAAACCATGACTAATATATTTTTGTAAAGTGTCAAAAACACTCAAAGAGATAACTTGGTTCAACAAAAACTGCTTTCTTGCGGGTAAAAATTTTGGATATATAATAGTGGTAAAAGTGAGGTTTTTACGAGGTTCACTTTCCCATTTATTACTAGCTTGCCCTTTACCCGCATATTGGTCATGGGTAAGAATGATGGTTCCTTCAATAGGTTGCCCTTCTGTTAATAATTTTGCAGCATATTGGTTCGTTGAAGCTAAAGCATCAAATTCGTGTAGAACCTTTCCTACAAATAAGGTGTTAATGGATTTAATCAAATTGAACTATTTTATTACAAAGCAGACAACAAGCAATGCGTTTAACTGTTATAAAAGTACTTTAAGCCGTCCAAGGTTATAAAAATCTAACATTTCAAGGCAGAATTAGTTGTAAACGGAAAATATTTTGAAATAAAATAGGACTAAGGGAAAATATAGTTTAAGGTCGTGTAAAAATTTCGTATTTTTACCAATTGACTATTTGCATTTTCCATTTTCATTCATCTTAGTAATCTTAAAAAAAATATTTATTGTTTTTATTTTATGAAAAGCAATTATTTTTTTTAACTACTTAATTAAAATTTTGAGGTAAGATTTGAATCAACAGCAACTAATAACTAAGGAAATAATATCTATTGAAGCGTTGAACGATTTAATCATAGATAGTATTCAAGATATCAAAGGAAAAAAAATTGTAAAACTTGATTTACGTGGTTTAGGCGCAACGCCGACTGATTTTTTCATTATTTGTGAAGGAGAATCAAATACCCAAGTAAAATCTATAGCTGAAAATATCCGAAAACGGGTAAAGGAAGAAACAGGAGTATTGCCTTCCCATTTTGAAGGAGTACAAGATGGACTTTGGGCTTTGATGGATTATTTCAATGTCGTCGTACATGTGTTTCATCCTGAGAAAAGAACTTTCTACGATTTAGAAAGTCTTTGGAGTGATGCAGCTTTCACCGAGTATGGTAGTCTATAAGACGATAGTTTTAACCAGCTAGTCGATTTTATATAAAAAACACTAATCTAATATTCATCTTAGCAGGTTATAGTAGATGAATCTATAAATGATGAACTTAAAGGTAATTTAGAAACTCTCCTTTTTGATTCATCCGATCGTTATATAATAACAGATAATGGAAGAAAAAAATAAGCCAGAGAATAATATGGATAAGCCAACTGGACCAAAATTCAATTCTTATTGGATTTATGGAATTATTGCGCTTTTTCTAATCGCGTTACAGCTCTTTAATGTCTCGAATACCAGCAATCCTCAAATTAGCTGGGACAGATTTCAAGATATGGCAAAAGATGGAGCTGTTGAGAAAGTAGAAGTTGTTAATTTGAAGTATGCTTATGTGCATCTTAGAACAGATAGATTAGCTTCAGGTAAGTATGATGATGCTTCTCAAAGTAAATTGGGCGTTCGTCCACATTATATTTTTAATATCGGTATTCCTGAAGCTTTTAAAACTGACTTAGATGAATTGAAGCAATCGCTTCCTGCTGATGAAAGATTTCAGATTTACTACGAAGAGCAAAAAGATTGGTTAACGCCTTTATTAGGGTGGGTTTTCCCAATTTTAATCATTGTGGCGTTGTGGATTTTTATTATGAGAAGAGTAGGTGGCGGCGCAGGTGGCCCCGGTTCTCAAATCTTTAATATTGGTAAATCTAAAGCCACTTTATTTGACCAGAACGCCAAAGTAAATGTTACGTTTCAAGATGTAGCAGGTTTGGATGAAGCAAAAGTAGAAGTCATGGAAGTAGTGGATTTCCTACAACATCCTAAAAAATATACCGCTTTAGGTGGAAAGATTCCTAAAGGTGTTCTATTAATCGGCCCTCCAGGAACTGGTAAAACTTTATTAGCCAAAGCCGTTGCAGGAGAAGCAGGCGTTCCTTTCTTTTCTATTTCAGGCTCTGATTTTGTGGAAATGTTTGTAGGGGTTGGTGCATCTAGAGTAAGAGATTTATTTAAGCAAGCAAGAGAAAAAGCACCTTGTATTGTTTTTATTGATGAAATTGATGCCATCGGCCGAGCAAGAGGAAAAGGTGCTATGCAAGGTGGTAATGATGAAAGAGAAAATACTTTGAACCAGCTATTAGTAGAAATGGATGGTTTTAGTACGGATAAAGGCGTTATCTTAATGGCAGCCACGAACCGACATGATGTATTGGATAGTGCCTTAATGCGTCCAGGTCGTTTTGATCGACAAATTGGGATTGACCGACCAGACTTAAAAGGTAGAGAAGCTATCTTTAGAGTGCACTTAAAGAAAATTAAAACTGGACCAGATATTATTCCTACAATATTAGCAGAAATGACGCCAGGTTTTGCTGGAGCAGATATTGCCAATATATGTAATGAAGCGGCATTAGTAGCCGCAAGACGCAACAAAAAAGCAGTTGATTTAGATGATTTTAATTATGCTTTAGATAGAGTGATTGGTGGTTTAGAAAAGAAGAATAAGATAATCTCTCCAAAAGAGAAAAATATTATTGCTTATCACGAAGCAGGTCATGCGATTTGTGGCTGGTTTTTAGAACATGCTTCTCCATTGGTTAAGGTGACTATTGTACCAAGAGGAATCGGGACGTTGGGTTATGCCCAATATTTACCAAAAGAAGAGTATATTACTCGTACCGAAGCTTTATTAGATAGAATGTGTATGACTTTAGGCGGTCGAGCAGCAGAATCTGTTATTTTTGATAAAATTTCCACAGGTGCGCAAAGCGATTTAGACCAAGTGACTAAAATGGCTTATAGCATGATTGCAGTCTTTGGGATGAATGAAAAAGTAGGGAATGTCTCCTTTCATGCCATGCAACAAGATCAATTTAATAAGCCTTATTCTGACGATACTGCCAATATGATTGATGAAGAAGTTCGAAAATTAATTGATTCTCAATACGAACGAGCTAAAGCTTTATTAAGAGATAGACGGAGTGAATTGGAATTATTGGCACAGCAATTATTGGCGAAAGAGGTTTTGTTAAAATCAGATGTAGAGCGTTTGGTTGGTCCACGTCCTGGTAGTGAAAATGAAACGCCTAGTGCTAATGGCGTTGTAGTAGAAGAAGAAAATCCTGCTGCGTAAGTAGCATTATTTTTATAAAGGTAAAAAAGCCGTTCCGAGTTATTTGGAACGGCTTTTTTATTGCATCTAACCTAAAAGGTATTTTTTCAGTGCGAATAATTTTCTGCTAAAAAATTATGGACTCCAAAATTGATGCCGCCTAACAAATAAGTCGGAAATTCAATGAGAATAAAGTTCTCGTCTATTTAAGTAAATAATAGCTCTCCAAAGTAAAGTACTATAAATACTATCCGTAAAAAGAAAAAAGTAATAAATAAGCCAATTTTAATAAGTGTTAATTAGAAAAAAGTCCATTTTTTTTCTTTATTTTTGTATGCCGCAAAAAAAGAGGGTATAACCTTCTATTATTGGCAGTTCTACCCTAAAAAACTTGGTAATGGCATTTAGTGTTCTATTACAGACTAACTACTTGTGATAAACAGAAAACACAGAATCAGTAAATGGAGTCAATAAACAATTATAGTAATGACTCCACTCTATGACTAAACTCTAAACTCTAAAAATTAAGAAGGGAAATAGGAAAACTTACACAAAATTTTATTAACTTTCGTCAGACAAAAAAACGAATCTTAAATTAGGTGTGTCGATATTGACTAGCTTTTAACTATTAATTCCCCAGCTTAATTAAAAAGCATATTTAATTTTAGAGCAAGAAACACAAGAATGGTAGAAACGAAAATTGACCTTCACGAAGCATTACAAGCTCAGTTTGGCTTTGACAAATTCAAAGGCAACCAAGAAGAAATTATTCAGAGCGTATTAGACCGCCGAGATACTTTTGTGATTATGCCAACTGGTGGTGGTAAATCACTTTGCTATCAGTTACCCGCATTATTATTGGAAGGAACCGCAATCATTATCTCTCCTTTGATTGCCTTGATGAAAAATCAAGTAGATTCCATTAGAGGGTATAGCCAGAATGATAATGTGGCGCATTTCCTCAACTCTTCCCTTTCCCGTATACAAATCAAACAAGTTAAGGAAGATATTGCAAATGGGCATACTAAGTTATTGTATGTTGCTCCTGAAACATTGACCAAAGAAGAAAATATCGCCTTTTTCAAAGAGGTCGATTTATCTTTTGTAGCAGTTGATGAAGCGCATTGTATTTCAGAATGGGGACATGATTTCCGACCAGAATATCGCCGAATTCGGCAAATGATTAATGAGATAGATAGAGAAATTCCGGTAATAGCTTTGACCGCTACTGCTACACCAAAAGTGCAGTCGGACATTGTGAAGAACTTGAATATGCAGAACGAGAATATTTTCGTTTCTTCTTTTAATCGAGATAATCTGTATTATGAAGTTCGACCTAAAGGTAAAAAAGAAGCAACGTTTAAAAGCATTGTTCAATATGTAAAAGGACAAGCAGATAAGTCGGGAATTATCTACGTGCAATCTAGAAAATCGACGGAGGAAATTGCCAAGGTCTTAAATGTCAATGATATTAAAGCCGCTCCTTATCATGCGGGCTTAGATGCCAAAACTCGTAGCAAAACACAGGATAACTTCTTAATGGAAGAAATTGATGTGATTGTAGCGACCATTGCCTTTGGTATGGGGATTGACAAGCCTGATGTTCGCTTTGTGATTCACTACGACATTCCTAAAAGTATTGAAAATTATTATCAAGAGACTGGTCGGGCAGGTAGAGATGGTTTGCAAGGAGATTGCTTGGCTTTTTATGCTTATAAAGATATACTCCGTTTAGAAAAATTTTTAAGAGATAAGCCTGTAGCTGAACGAGAATTGAGTGCGCAATTGATGCAAGAAATTATGGCTTATGCTGAAACTACTTCTTGCAGAAGACGATTTTTATTACACTATTTTGGAGAGAATTACGACGATTCGAAATGTAATGATATGTGTGATAATTGTCGGCATCCGAAGAAAAAATTAGAAGCTAAACTAGAAATGACGCAGGCCTTGAAGGCAGTGTTGGCATTACAAGAAAATTATAAAATCAAAACTTTAGTTGATTTTGTCAAAGGCAAAGAGACTAAGGAAATGCAAGATTTTAAATTTAATAAAAAAGAATTATTCGGAGCAGGGAAAGATAAAGATGAAACCTTTTGGAATTCTGTCTTTCGAAATGCTATTTTAAATAATCTAATTCTTAAAGAAATTGAGAATTATGGTATTTTAAAAATAACCGATGCTGGTCGTGCTTTTATCGCAAATCCACAGTCTGTAATGCTTCCAATCAACCATAATTATGATTCTGCGGAGTTTGATGTGGTGGAATCTTCTGGCAAATCTGGTGTTTTAGATGCGCTTTTAATAAAAATGCTACGAGACTTGCGAAAGCAAGAAGCAAAAAAACGAAATGTTCCTCCTTTTGTAATATTCCAAGACCCTTCCTTAGAAGATATGGCAACACAATATCCTATTTCTATGGAGGATATGAAGCATATTTCTGGCGTCAGTCATGGTAAAGCATTAAGATATGCGAAGCCATTTATCGAGATGATTAAGGAATATGTAGAGATCAATGAAATAGAACGACCTAGTGATTTTGTCGTCAAAACTGTTGCTAAAAAATCGAAAGTTAAAGTAGCTATTATTCAAGGGGTTGATAGAAAGGTTCCATTAGAAGATATTGCCGATTCTAATAATATTTCTATGGAAGATATGATGCATGAATTAGATGCTATTGTTACTTCTGGTACTAAATTGAATATTGATTATTATATTGAAAATGAAGTAGACGAGTATTCTAGAGAAGATATTTATGAATATTTCATGGAAGCAGAATCTGATTCTGCGGAAGAAGCTTTTAAAGAGTTAAAAGAGGACGATGTTACTATCGAAGAAATACAGTTAATGCGGATTAAATTTTTGTCTGAAATGGCCAATTAGTGATTAGTGACTCGTTGATTAGTGATTAGTTTTATCTTCAGTAAATTAAGTTTCTGACATTAGTTTAATACAAAATATAAAAGCCTTTCAGATGATTATTTGGAAGGCTTTTTCTATAAAAAATAAAGATGAAAATTTTAATTATTAATGGCCCGAACTTAAATCTTTTGGGTAGAAGAGAACCAGAAATTTATGGGCATCAGACTTTTGCCGAGTATTTTAGTATTTTAGAAAAGAAATTTCCTACTATTCATTTAGACTATTTTCAAAATAATTCAGAAGGAAAATTGATTGATAAAATTCATGAAGTTGGTTTTTCTTATGATGGAATAGTAATGAATGCTGGCGCTTATACGCATACGTCTATTGCTATAGCTGATGCCATTGGCGGCATAACGACGCCTGTTTTAGAAGTACATATTTCCAATATTCATGCTAGAGAAACTTTTCGACATCATTCTTATTTAGCGCCTAAATGCGTGGGTAGTATTGTGGGATTAGGATTAATCGGGTATGACTTGGGAATCGAATATTTTTTAAAAAGATAGCCTCCATCATTTGTAATAAACAGTAGGCAATGAGCAGAAACAAACTGCTAACTGCCTACTGTAATATGGACTACTGCCTACTCTTTTTTATCCGCTGTTCGAAGCGTAGGATATTTAATACCCAATTGTTCCATATAAGAACCATACTTCGTTTCATCGTAATAGTAGGGCTCTAATTTAGGTCGGAATTCGTCCACAATTTCTTTATTCAAATAAATAGCTGGTGTATCCTCTTCCGTAATCATTGGTTTGTATTCCTGCACCATTCCTTGTTCTTCTCTAAAATATTTCCAAGCTTCTTCTACTAATTCTGGTTTCATTAAAAAATCTAATAAAGTCATTGCCTCCGCTTTAGCACCTGCTACTACCCCTTTGTGCGCAATAGGCGTTGCCATAGCAATTGCATTTGACCAATGATGCCCTTGCAATCCAGGAATATTTGATGGAAAACGCATCGTAACGGTGGGTAATTTCCAAGAAATATCGCCAATATCATCAGAACCACCACTTACAAACCTAGTAGACGGTAGGCCAATGGTATCTAATTTCACTTTTAACCCATTCGTATCTCTGACAGAATTTACTTCTTTTTGCACCGCTCTTGCTAACTGTTGGTCTGCTTCACTCCATTTAGGCAAACCGACGTCTTTAATATTATGATACATCGTTTCTGCTATGACCTTATTAAAATGTCTAGGCCAAGCAGAACCCAATACTTTTTTACTCATTTCTGTATTCGTCATCAGTGCAGCACCTTCTGCAATTTTATTCGCTCTTTCATATACCTCCATAATTTGAGGATACGTAACATGTCGGAAATAATACCAAATAGAAGCTTTGGAAGGCACCACATTTGGCTGATCTCCGCCATTATTAATTACACTATGCGAGCGATGCAATGGATTTAAATGTTCTCGCTGATATTGCCAGCCGATATTCATTAATTCTACGGCATCCGCTGCACTTCTTCCTCTCCAAGGCGAACCAGCAGCATGTGCGGCTTCTCCTTCAAATTCATATTCTACAGAAATTAATCCTGTTCCTCTAGCTTGTCCATAAGAGACAGATAAATTGCTGCTCACATGCGTAAAAATGGAAATATCCACATCATCAAAATAACCATCTCTGGTATAGAAGGCCTTTGTACCCACCAATTCTTCTGCCACCCCTGGCCATAAAATCAACGTACCAGATATGCCTTCTCTTTCCATAATTTCTTTGACGGCCAAAACCGCAAGAATATTTAAAGGTGAACCCGAATTATGCCCTTCACCATGGCCTGGCGCGCCTTCCACAATTGGGTCATGATACGCAACCCCAGGTTTTTGAGAAGCTTTAGGAATACAATCCAAATCACTACCAATCGCAATGACCGGTTTTCCACTTCCCCATTTTGCCCACCAAGCAGTCGGGATACCAGAAATTCCTTCCTCAACAGTAAAGCCATTTTCTTTTAAAATCCCTGTTAAGTATTTAGAAGTTTCTTCTTCTTGAAAGCCTAATTCTGCAAAACTAAAGACCTTATCTACCATGACTTGCGCCATTTTAGCCTTCGCATCAATTTTAGTTTTTGCTTCTTTCTTCAAAGCAGCTAGTTTCTTATCAACACTACTCGTCTTTTGCGCAACGGCACAGGAAGCCACCATCGTTGCTATTAATAATAGTAAAAATATTTTTTTCATACTATGAATGTTTGTAGTTAAAGGTTAGAAAAATAAGCTATTAAATTATCTAGCAGCCTAAATGTAGGAAAATTAGCAGATAGTTTAGGCATATTGGTTTCAAATTCTTCCAGCTCGCAACTCTAATCCCTGTTAATTTTTGGTTAAAATCCCCAATCAAAACTTAATCTAAAAACAGAACAAATTAAATTAGCGCAGTTTTCTAAAAAATTAAGCATCTTTGCCTTCTTTTATCTAAAAAATTATACAGAATTAAAGCGTAAAAGCATTATTTTTACGATTCTAGTATTAGGGGCCTTTAATGCTCTATGATTTTTCGGAGAGCAGAAGTTCTCCTATACTTTAAAACACCCAATTTATGCAATCTGTGGATATTGAAGCACTGAATCAGCAAATTTATATAGACAGTGCCTTTGTAGAAAAATTAAATGAAGCGACCGCTAAAGTAATTGTTGGTCAGAATTATATGATTGAACGATTAATGATTGGTTTATTAGCAAACGGTCATGTCTTATTAGAAGGTTTACCAGGTTTAGCAAAAACCTTAGCAATTAAAACCCTATCTAGTGCCGTTAATGCCAAGTTTAGTCGGGTACAATTCACACCAGATTTATTGCCAGCGGATATTATAGGTACGATGATTTTTAATCCTAGCCAAAATGAATTTACGGTTAGAAAAGGGCCCATTTTTGCCAATTTTGTTTTGGCAGATGAAATCAATCGAGCTCCTGCTAAGGTACAAAGTGCTTTATTAGAAGCGATGCAAGAACGGCAAGTAACCATTGGCAACGATACTTTCAAATTAGATCAACCGTTTTTAGTATTGGCTACCCAAAATCCAATCGAACAAGAAGGTACTTATCCTTTACCAGAAGCACAGGTTGACCGTTTTATGCTCAAAGCAAAAATCACTTATCCTAGTAAAGAAGAGGAAAGAGAAATAGTGCGTAGAAATCTAAAAGGAGATTTTGAAAAAATAGACGCAATTGTTAGCCCAGAGGATATACTAAAAGCTAGAAAGACAGTTCGTAAAGTGTATATGGACGAAAAAATTGAGCAATATATTCTAGATATTGTTTTTGCCTCTAGAGACCCCAAAGGGCATGGGTTAGGCGATTTGAGTCATTTAATTAGTTATGGTGGTTCTCCAAGAGCGAGTATTAATTTAGCAATGGCATCCAAAGCTTATGCTTTTATGAAACGAAGAGGGTATGTGATTCCAGAAGATGTCCGAAATATTTGCCATGATATTATGCGCCATAGAATTGGCTTGACTTACGAGGCAGAAGCAGAAAACATTACACAAGAAGATATTATCAGTAAGATTTTAAATACGGTAGAAGTACCTTAATCGATTTTTAATTTTAAAGACTCTATTTTCAATTTTCAAAACGATTTTTAGGTTTAATCAACTAAAAAATAATTATTTTCTATCTTTTGAAGATAAAATATAATAAATTGAAAATCACCTCTTCTACTCCCGCAGTTTTTATAAAAAACAAAACACTAACAATGCATCATTTTATGAAAGTTATTGTGGGATTAGTAATCATCACATTTTTTTCCCCTTTCGCTCAAGCGCAAACACTAGTTAAAACTAGCTTAAGTACAGGTACGACCAAGTATTATAAAGGGCGAATTGACGATATTAATGACGTCACTATTGCGCTAACCTGCAATAGTAAAGTATGTTCAGGGGATTTAACTTATTTGAGAAGTCGAGATAAATTCAAATTGAAAGGTACACTTGACGGCAGTCAAATACAATTAAGAGAATTTAACCGAACAAATAAATGTACGGGGTATTTGAGTGGAAGAATGGAAGGTAAGGTCATCCAATTAGATTGGAAAAATGAAGCAGGTACTATTGGCAATACCATTCAATTAGAAGAAGTTGCTAGACAACCAGATTTCCCAACTTTTTGTGGAGATAATAAGTGGATAAATGCTTATAGTGGCAAAATAAATAATGAAGCAGTTGAAATAATTTTGCAACGAGTAGATAATCATAGAGTTTTAGGTACTGCTTATTACACCAAAACCAAGAAAAAAGCGGTTATAAATGGCACTTTATCTGTAGATAAAAATCTGTACTTAAATTTTGCAGATGAAAAGACATCAACATCTCTAGGCTCTTTAAGGGGTATCTATAAACCCAACCAAAACCTAAGTGTTAGTTTTTATGACCAACAAAACAAGCAAAAAATTGTATCTTTTCAACTACAAAAAAGTTTAGACATCAGTTGCTTAGAATACGCTGATTATTATACAAATTACGATTTTCTATTCCCAAAAAGTAGTCATGCTATCTTTAATGAAGTGATGGTTTTACTGACTAAAGATTGGATTGAGGATTGTCGAGTCAATGTCCAAAAAATTCGTAAAAAAGGGACAAAAGCTGAATTAAGAGCAAGTCAAAGGGCTTATAGTTGGACGGATGTAGCGCTACTAACCGACAATTTTGTAAGTGGTATGCTCACTTATCATGCAACGTGGGGAGTTGGCGAAGAGACGAAAACCTTTAATTATGATTTAACTAACGGCGAAGTTATTGAGTTAACTACCATTTTTAAAAAAGGCTTTAATTATAAGCAGTTTATCAAAAAACAGGTAGCCGCAGAAATTATTAAAAGTCCTATTTATAAGCGAAACGAAAGTTATCGAAATTGGATAAAAAATCAGGAATTCACCTATTTTACTTTAGGTAAAGAAGGTATTTCTTTTTATAGTGATTTTCATATCATTTATGACCGTCAACGAATCATGATTCCTTATAAAAAGCTAAAAGCTAATATTCGGAAAAATGCTTCGGTTCGGCAACTGTTTTAGAGAATGTTTTGAAAAAGCAGAACAATATTTCAAGTTGATAAGGTTATCTTCCTGTAACTTTCTATAATTGGAAGATTTCAAATTAGTCACTCATTAATTTATCAAGTAATAGGAAATTACTTGATAAAACTCGAAATCATGGAAACGAGCGAATTACTAAAAAAAGTTCGGCGCATAGAGATTAAGACGAAGGGTCTGAGTAAGCACATTTTCTCAGGGGAATATCATAGTGCTTTCAAAGGAAGAGGAATGTCTTTTAGTGAAGTTCGAGGGTATCAATATGGCGATGATGTGCGGAATATAGATTGGAATGTTACCGCCCGAACAGGTGACCCTTACATCAAAGTTTTTGAGGAAGAAAGAGAATTAACCGTAATGCTAGTGGTAGATATTAGTCCTTCCTCTTTTTTTGGAACGAATGAACAGATGAAGAATGAAATTATTACAGAAATTTCTGCAGTTCTAGCTTTTTCAGCAATTAATAATAATGATAAAGTAGGCGTTATTTTCTTTTCTGATAAGGTGGAAAAATTTATTCCACCTAAAAAAGGGAAAAAGCATATTCTAAGAATTATCCGTGAATTAATTGATTTTAAGCCAGAAGGAAAAGGCACTAATTTATCCATTGCTTTAGAATATCTGAATAATATTATTAAAAAGCGTTGTACAACATTCATACTATCCGACTTTTTTACTAAGGATTATGAAACGTCTCTAAGAATCGCTGCTCGTCGACATGATATTATTGGCGTACACATGTATGATACTAGAGAGGTGGAAATTCCAAATGTCGGTTTAGTTAGAGTATTAGATGCAGAAACAGGGCAACGAATTTGGTTAGATACGTCAGTAAAGCGAATTAGAGAAAGATATAAAAGTTGGTTTCAAGAAAATTTTGACTATTTGAAAAGCACATTTGCCAAATCAGGCGCAGATGTCGTCAGTATTCAAACCAATGAATCCTATGTCAATGCTTTATTGAAGTTTTTTAAGAAACGAGGAAGATAGGAAGTTATTAGCAATTATTAAGGTTATTATTAGCAGCTAGTTAGCTAAAGTCTATACTATAAATGAAATTTTCCATTTTACCAATTACCTTCTTTTTTCTGCTTTTGTTTGGCGTATCTGCACAAGCACAACGAGTCTCTGTGAGCGCAAATGTAGATAGTTCCAATATGGTAATCGGAGACAAATTCCAACTACACCTAACTACAAGTCTTCCACAAAATGCAGCTTTAGAATCAATTGATTTAACCGCTTTAAAAGAAGTCGAAAATTTAGATGTTGAAGCAGAAACCAATTGGGATACCACACAAGTTGGGCAGGATATTGTATTAAAAAAAGATTTAACCTTGCAAGTTTGGGATTCGGGATATTATTGGATACCTGAAATACCTTTTGTCTTAAAACAAAACGGCGCATCAAATATCTATAAAACCAATCGAATTCCAATTAATGTAGCTAGCGTTATACTACAAGATAGTATCCAATTAGCAGATATTAAAGATATTATTAGAGAGCAAGCCAATTGGGAAGATTATCTCTTTTTAATCGTTGCCTTCTTAATGATTTGTTTTGCTGTTCTAGCCTATTATTTATGGCAAAGACGACAAGCACAAAAAGCAGCGCCTCCTATTCTAGAAATTAAGTTGCCAGCCCATGAAATTGCGCTAACAGCTTTAAACACCTTGAAAGGAGAAAAATTATGGCAACAAGGAGCTATTAAAAAATATCAAAGTCGCTTAACCTATACAATTAGGGAATACCTAGAAAATCGCTACGAAATACCTGCTTTAGAATCCACTACAGATGAAATTTTAAGAAGTCTGAAAAAGGTCGATTTTGATAGTAGTTGGAAAGATAAATTACAAAATATTTTACAAGTAGCCGATTTAGTAAAATTTGCGAAAGCCAAACCGCCTGCGGATTTTCATGATAGAGTATGGCAAGAAGCAGAAGATTTTGTAATAGCGACGAAGGTTAAGCCAGTTATTATAGAAGCGGAAAAAGAAACCGTATAATTCATCATTTTGGTTCTCGTTATCAATTATCAGTTAAGTTAGAATTAATCAACCGATAACTGATAACCGACAACCGACAACTCACAACCACTTGTCCTTTTTAGAAAATATAAATTTCGTCAATCCTGAATTATTAGGACTTCTATTGTTGATACCAGCAATAGCAGCTTGGTATTTCTATCAGCAAAAGGAACGGTATGTTCATTTAAAAATGCCCACGCTAGCAGCTATAGCAGGTATTTCTTCTTTAAGGGGAACGCTACGAAAATATCTCCCCTTACTAAGAGCGTTATCTTTAATCTTCTTAATTATTGCTTTAGCTCGACCACAAAAGACCTTAAAAGAAGAAGATATTAAAGCAGAAGGAATTGATATCTTCTTAGTGATGGATTTGTCAAGTAGTATGCTAGCACAAGATTTTAAGCCTGATAGACTAGAAGAAAGTAAGCGAGTAGCGGCAGATTTTGTGAATAAAAGAGAACATGACCGTATTGGTTTATCTGTATTTTCGGGAGAAGCATTTACTCAATGTCCATTAACGACTGACCATAAAGTAGTGAAAGAATTTTTAGCGGGTTTAAAATGTGGATTATTAGAAGATGGTACAGCGATTGGTATGGGCTTGGCCACTTCTGTTAATCGACTGAAGGATAGCGAAGCCAAAAGTAAAGTCGTTATTTTATTAACGGATGGGGTCAATAATGCTGGTTATATTAAACCTTATACAGCCGCTGAAATTGCTAGAGAATTTGATGTAAAAGTTTATACGATTGGCGTTGGTTCTACTGGAGATGCCTTAACACCTGTTAGTAGAAGAAGTGATGGCAAATATATTTTTGGTCTAGCTAGAGTAGAAATTGATGAAGCTTTATTAGGAGAAATCGCAGAAATGACTGGTGGGAAATATTTTAGAGCGACTTCAGGAGATGGATTAGAAAAAATATACGAAGAAATTAATCAATTAGAAAAAACAGAAATTGAAGTAACAAGTATTAAACGATATAGCGAAGAATTTCATTATTTTGCCCTTTGGGGATTAGTTTTATTAGTATTGGAATTTTTATTGCGGTATACTGTTTTTAGAACTATACCCTAATTTTTAAAATAAACCAATGCTAGAACTCATCAAAAACACCTACCTCACCAACCGATTCTTCTGGAGTTTTGGTAGTTTCGTCTTATTATTTTGCCTGAGTTTTCCCTTCTCTTTTTTATTCCCAATTGCTCAAACTTTACTGATTTTAGGCATCATCATTACGCTATTGGATATCGTCTTATTATTCAATAAAAATACACAAATTCAATGTGAACGTAAATTACCCAAATTACTGTCTTTAGGCGATGCTAATAAAATAAGCCTCACGATAGAAAATAATGCTAACCTTTCTTTGAAAGCAATAATTATAGAAGAACTACCTGTCCAATTTCAGAAAAGGGATTTTGAAATTATACAAGACTTAGCAGGTGGAGCTAATCCAACTATTCAATATAATTTAACCCCAGTTGTCAGAGGGGAATATGCTTTCGGTTATACCAATATTTTTTTAGCCACCATTATTGGATTCGTTCAAAGAAGAGTCCAAGGTAGCACTCCGACGATCGTTCCTGTTTACCCTTCCATTATTCAAATGAAGGAAATGCAACTAAAAGCATTATCTCGGTTATCTTATCAAGAAGGTATCAAAAAAGTTCGTCGGTTGGGACATAGTTACGAGTTTGAGCAAATCAAAAATTATGTCCGAGGAGATGATTACCGAAGCATTAATTGGAAGGCAAGTAGCCGGAAAGGTATTTTAATGGTGAATCAATATGAAGATGAACGAGCACAGCAAGTTTATTCAATTATTGACAAAAGCCGGAATATGAAAATGCCCTTTAATGGTATGAGTTTAATGGATTATGCAGTCAATACAAGTTTAGCTATTTCTAATATTATTTTAAAAAAACATGATTATGCAGGCTTAATTACTTTTGCTGATAAAATCGGGACCGTTATTCAGGCAGATAAAAAATCGACTCAATTAAATAAAATTTTAACCGCATTATACAAAGAAAAATCAGGGCAGTTAGAAGCTGATTATGAATTATTATATTACGCTGCCAGAAAACTCATTACCAGAAGAAGTTTATTACTATTATACACTAACTTTGAAAGTCGCTATAGTTTAGAAAGAGTTTTGCCGATCCTTCGAAAAGTTAGTAAATTTCATTTATTAGTAGTGGTCATTTTTGAAAATACCGAAATCAAAGATTTTGTCAACCAAACCGTAACAGATACTGAAGGAATTTATTTTCAAACCGTTGCTCGAAAATTTTTAAACAAAAAGGAACAGATGGTTCAAATCCTCAAGCAGTATGGCATTCAATCTATTTTAACCAAACCAGAAGATTTATCCCTCAATACGATTAATAAATACTTAGGACTAAAATCTAGAGGGTTGATTTGATGTTCATCTCCTTGAACGGTTCTCCTTTCTTCCCCTAAAATGTAATATTTAAGTAATAGCTTCAAAAATTTTGTCCTAACAAAATTAAGTTTCTTTATTTTACTTTTATTTCATTATTATTCCCCTTAATTTAGCAATTCATCTTATCCTTTCTACTCCCTAAAGTCGATTAATAAAATTTAAGCTTCCTCAAAAGCAACCATTACCCGCATATTTTAGTAATGCAATTAAATCCTTTGCCTTCTAGCAAACAGAAAAAATGAGAAAATATTTACTAGTACTTATTGGTCTTTTCTTTTTTTCGAACATCTATAGCCAAACCTGTTCAGATGATAAAGTGATGGTTGTCTTACGAGTTGAAACAGATAAATGGGCAGAAAATTCTTGGACTTTAGGTTCAGGAGATTCTATTTATACCATGGTGGATAAAGATGCTTACTTCCAAAAAGAAATATTTTTAGATACCTTTTGTGTAGGTATTTTTGAGTGCTTGACCTTTACCATATTTGATGGTTTTGGAGATGGGATTGTAGAAGGAGGTGGTTTTGAAATTTATGTAAGCGATTCTTTAGTGTTACAAGAAAGCCAATTTGGGTTGAGTAAATCTTTTGAAGTTAATTGTCAACCAGGTACTTCTTGTTCCCAAGCAGTCGAGGTTACACAAGGTACCTATCAAGCTCGACAAAGAGATAGTTGGTATAGTTTTACACCAGATTCTATTGGGACGTACACTATTTCTACTTGTGATGTGAATGAATGTGATACACGTATTTGGGTATATGATCGTTGCGAAAGTTTTATACCTGGAGGGCTAGAAGGCTTTATCTTTTTTGATGATAATTCTGGTAATTGTGGTTTTCAAGCCGTAGTGAATGCCTTTCTAAATGCAGAGGTCCCTTATCTAATTAGAATTTCAGATACAGATGGAGATTGTGGCGATGTTATTAATTTTTCGATAGATTATCAAGGACCAGTCATTGGTTGTATGGACCGAAATTCTTGCAATTATAATCCACTAGCAACAATTGATGATGGTTCCTGTCGGCCACAAGGAGATCCATTGTGTCCAAATGGACCAGACTTGGCAGTAAGACAGGATATTTTATTTTCAAGTATCGAATTAGACAGTATTTACACCGAAGATGAATGCTGGATTGAAGAGGGCTGTTTGAAAGGAACAGGTTGGAGAGACATTATTCGATTTACTACTCGTTTTGAAAATATTGGAGAATTAGATTATTACATCGGTCAACCAGCTTTAAATAATGAGCAATTTGTATTTGATAACTGCCATAATCATTTTCATTACGAAAACTATGCAGAGTATTTATTATTTGATGCTAATGGGAATAAAATTCCTAGTGGCTTTAAAAGTGGATTTTGCGTCATAGATTTAGGTTGTCCAACCGGCAATAATAAATATGGCTGTGCTAATATGGGTTTATCAGTAGGATGTTATGATGAATATGGGTCAAACTTAGATTGTCAATGGATAGATGTAACGGATATACCTGATGGAGATATTACATTTATCACTAGAATTAATTGGAATAATCAGCCTGACGCCTTAGGCAGAGTAGAAAAAAATCTAGATAATAATTGGGCGCAAGTTTGCATGAATTTAGACCGCTCATCAGGCAAGTTAGTCGTAACACTAAATGAAGATTGCCCAATATTTGCAGATTGTGAAGGCACACTTTATGGAAGCGTATTAGCAGACTGTGAAGGCGTTTGTGGCGGTACTGCATTGATGGGGGATGTGAATAATAGTAGGGCACAAGACAAAGCAGATGTCCAATCTTATATCTCTGCTATTTTAGATGAAGAAATAATTGCTACACCTTGTAATGATCTGAATGGAGATGAACGACTCACTGTTTATGATGCGGCGTTATTATCTGATTGTGTCAATTTTGAACAAGGACATTTACACCCAAGTAATGAAATTCATAGTCATTGTGATTTTCCTTATGGGATATTAAATACCAATGAAGAAGTCAATTTGGTGATTAATCTGGTCAATCCTGTTCAGAAATATGTGGATATTGCCATCCGAAACCCAGATTCTGAAATTGTAGGTTTTCAATTTACCTTAAAAGGGGTACAAATTCAAGCGGTAGAAAGTTTAGTAGATATTCAAAAATTCCCTGTGATGTTACAAGCCAATATGGCAACTGGAGAAATTCTTGGATTATCTTTGCAAGACTCTACCATTGAAAAATCAAGAGGCTTAGAATCGCTATTACGAGTTCATTTTACTGAATATAATGATGATTTTGTTTGTATAGAAAGCATTGGCGATATCATTAACAGAAGTTACCAACAAGTTAATACAAGCGTGTTAGGAAACTGTATTGCTGCTATTCTGACGAATACAGAAGATCTAGTTCAAAGTACTGCTGTAAAAATTCAACCCAATCCTTTTAGTCAAACAACAACTATATCTTTTATCAATCCGAATCGGGATAATTATACTTTATTGATTAATGATTTGGCAGGGCGAACAATAAAACGAGTGGAGCGAATTAAGGTAGAAAGTGTGGAAATTAATAGAGAAGAATTGGTAAATGGTGTTTATTATTTTCAGTTGGTGGGAGAGGCAAAGACTATTACGGGAAAATTAGTTGTTCAATAATCATTCTATTTTACCTTTCCTTAAAAAAGGTCATGGAATTGCTTCCATGACCTTTTTTAATTTTCAGTATAAAGAAATCGCTTATCTCCTAAAGAATTTGCTAAAGATATTCATTCCAATCTTAGCCACATCATCTATTGCGCTACCATCACCATCTCTATCTAAAAGATTTGTAATTAAGGTAGTTGCCAAACCTCCACGTTGCTTTTGAGCACCCAAAGCGCCTGCTAAAATATTAGCAATACCACCAGAGTCTAACCCACTTGATTTTTTTTGTTTACCCAACATGCCCATTACGATAGGTGCTAACATCGCCATTAAGTTACCTGTCTGCCCTTGTCCAAGTCCACTAATTTGGCTAACCATATCCATTACACCGCCTTTCTTTCCTCCAAGTACATGCTTCAAAATACCTTCTCCGTTAGCTGCTCTAGGATTAATATTCGCAGGTTTTCCCCCACCAATTAAATCATTTAAGTTATCCAAAAGGCTACCATCATGATCATTATCTAAAGCATTCGCCAAAGCATCTGCTCCTCCTGGTTGTTGTGCATTTTTAGCCAATCCACCAATTAAAGAAGAAAGAATGCTATCTGCTGCTGTTCGAGTTTGCTGTTGAGGCGCACCGATTTGTTTACTCAGTTGGTCAATTAATCCGTCGGACAACTGGCTTTGTAATAAGTCTATTAAATTTGCCATAAATTAGAAATAAATTTTTGATAAAGTATTATCGTTAATAATGTAGGTTACTTGCACCTTTTCATCCAAAAGGATGACTGAATAATAAGAAAAAAGTAAGAAAAATTACTTTTTTCAACAATAAAGTTACTAAATTCGTAAAAAAATTGCGCAAGTGCGACCTTAAAGCTTAATTTGTGCGTAAAATAAGTTGTAATCTACTTAATTAAGTGTTTTCTAAAGAACATATTCGGCTATTTTCTACAGAAATTAAATAATATAAGTAGTTCTTCAATTTATAGACGAAAATTTATTTGGAAAGTCTCGATTTAAATTTAACTTTTTCAAGTTGTCTGTTACAAATTGATGCCTAGAAAACAATTGGCGACCAAACTTGAATCATTTCTTTAAATCAACTTAGCAGCAATGACTCTACAAACAAAACAAATTCTTCCTCAAGGAATGTTGGCAAAAGCGGAAACTACTGTTTTTGATTTGTTTAAAATCAATCAAGATAGTCGGTTATTGTATCATAATTATGAATTTGCTACAAGGTTAGTAGAATCCATCCAAGAAGTAGGAAACGATTTTGACTTGCCACCACAAGCGATGGAAATGTTATGTATTGCTGGTTGGTTCTATCCAACAGGTCATTTATTAGATTACAGTAATCCTACCGAAGCCGCTATCAAAAATGTCGTACAATTCTTAACAGAAGAAGACTATCCTAAAGCGAAAACGGAAAAAATAAAAGATTTTATCCGCTTAGCAAATACTTCAAAAGTGCCTGTCAACGGGGAACAAGAAGTCTTTCATGATGCTTTTCGCGCCTTAACCTACGGAGAAGCTTTTACTTCAAAATCTGCTTTATTACAATTAGAACAAGAGTTATATCAGAAAACACCGCTACCTAAAGAACAATGGTATACTTTAGAATTGCAACAACTCTTAGGTACTAAATTCTATACGCCTTACGGCAAATTAACTTTTGAATCTGCTTTAGCCACTAATATTTTAGCAGTTAAAAATCAATTACAAAAACTAAAAAAGAAAAGAAATCTTTTTGTCGAAGAAGCAAAACCCAACGCATTTGAAAACCTCGAAGAAAAAGTCCCTAATCGAGCCATTCAAACTTTCTTCCGAACTAATTATCGAAATCATATTAACCTAAGTGCCATTGCTGATAATAAGGCAAATATCATGATTAGCGTCAATGCTATTTTATTATCAGTAATGATTTCTTTATTGACTTATAGAAATGTGGCAGAGACTAAACCCATGATTTTAATGGCAATTAGTGTCTTTTTTATAACGGGTTTAACTTCCCTTGTTTTTGCTGTCTTATCTGCCCGTCCTAAAGTGACGACGGTTAATAAACAATCAAAAGATAAAATTATCAATCAAAAAAATATTATTTTCTTTGGGAATTTTGTCCATTTAGACTTGGATGAATACGAGGCAGTTATGGATGCCGTATTTAGAGATGGCGAATTGATGTATGGTAATATGGTCCGAGATTTATACTACTTAGGAAAAGTCCTAGACAAAAAATATCGTTATTTAACTACGTCTTATAATATTTTCATGGTCGGTTTTGTAGCCACTTCAATTACTTTATTTATCGCTTTATTTACGTAATTAGCTATTAATCTGAAAGATTCAGAGCTTCCAGAACTTGAAGTTCTGGAAGCTCTTTTCATAAAAGGTAAAACAAGACCAAATGTCTATTAAAAAGTTAGCCAGCGAAACAGCGATATATGGGGTTAGTAGTATTTTAGGACGAATTCTAAATTTTGCTTTAGTTCCGCTTTATACGGGAATATTTGCTCCTAGTGAATATGGAATTGTTACTCAACTCTTTGCTATTGTAGCTTTTTCCATGGTTTTTTTTACCTACAGAATGGAAGTCGCTTATTTCCGATTTGGTACAGATAAATCATTAGATAGAAAAGTTACTTTTAATACAGGTTTTTCTTCCATAGCATTATCTACAGTCATTTTAGTTGTTTTAGCAACTTCACTTGCTCCTTATTTTATTTCCTCTTATAATTTAGTAGACTATAAAGCTTTTGTCTATTTGTGTATAGGAATTATTTGCCTTGATACATTAAGTGAATTACCTTACGCTGAATTGCGCCTAAAAGGGCGTCCTATCCGATTTGCAAGTATCCGATTGACCAATATATTTATCAACTTAGGCTTAAATCTCTTTTTTCTAAAATTTTGCCCTTGGGCATTGGAAAGTGAAGCCCTTCAATTCTTACATCCGTTTATTAATACTGTTTATTCTCCAGAAATTGGGATTGGCTATATCTTTATATCTACTTTTATCGCAAGTCTAATTGCTTTTCTATTACTTTCGCCTACATTTAAGCAGTATAGGTTCATGTTAGATTTAGTATTATGGAAAAACATGATGCGTTATGTGCTTCCTTTGGTTATAGTAGGTTTTGCTTATCTAATCAATGAAATGTTAGATAAATTATTATTAGAAAGATTGTTAACAGGAACAGTTGAAGAAAATAAAGCGGCAGTTGGTATTTATGGAGCGAATTATAAATTAGCTATCCTCATTTCTTTATTTACCCAAGCTTTTAGGTATGGGGCAGAACCCTTTTTTTTTAGAAATAAAAATCAAAAAAATGCTAAGGTGCTTTATGCTATTGTAGCAAAATACTTCCTAATTTTTGGATTAATTGGTTTCTTAGTCGTAACGCTGTATTTAGATTTATTTAAACATCTTTTAAGAAACGAAGCATACTGGGAAGGGCTAAAAATAGTTCCCATAGTTTTAGTCGCTAACGTACTAGCAGGACTTTATTATAATTTCTCTGTCTGGTATAAACTAATTGATAAAACGGAGTGGGGCGCTTATATTTCTGTTGGCGGTGCTTTGATTACCATTGCCTTAAATATTTGGTGGATTCCCATTTTAGGGTATATGGGTTCAGCTTGGGCAACTTTAATTTGCTATACTTTTATGACCCTTGCCTGTTATCTTTTAGGGCAAAAATATTACCCAATTCCTTATGCTATTTGGAGAATGGGCCTTTATTTATTAGTCGCAGTAGGTGTTTATGTATTAAGTGAATGGATAAATCCAGGTGGTTTAATTGCTACTTTAGGTATGAATACTTTATTGCTATTATTATACTTGAGTTTTATTTATATGCAGGAAGAAAAATCTTTAAGAGCGGTGCTTAAAGGAGAATACTAAAATAATTTGGCAGGTTTAGTAAATCAGCGTTTTAGGGTTGGAAGTCCAAGCTACTGAGGACTATTTAAATAAAACACAATTGCTGCAATTCCAAAAAGTAATAAAGTGGTCAAAGCAACTGCCCCTATTTGTTGGTATAAAAATTTGCGATTTGCTTGCTTTTCTATTGCTTTTCGCTTTGCTGCTTGCTCTTCGTTTACCCCAAGGTCATATTTAAAACCACTATCTTCCTCCTTAATTTGCAGCTCGCATATTTCTTCATTAATCAAGAAAGAATATTTTTTTGCATTCAATACATTAAAATCAATGATGAGTATTCTTGAGTTTAAGTGAATAACTAAATGCCCTGATTTGATGCCATGTAAAATGCCGACAATATGTTGTCGTCCGAAATGATCCCAGTAAGTCCAATGAAATTGATTCATAATGTCAATTTTTGTTCATATTCAATGTATAGTTGAGTGTCATTAAGGCGATGGTAAGAGTTAACAAAGTACGAAAAAAAATCATCTTTTGCTATTATTCGGTCATTATTTAACGTTTAATGGTTACGAGTTGCCCGTTATCAGTTGCCAGTTTAGATTCTAGTAATACCAAAAACCACTAAACTGGCAACTGGCAACTGAATTACTGCATATACTCCCAAGCCGTCTTATACTCCCCTGCTTTCTCACAATAATCTAGAAAATTACCATAAAATTTATCCATTCCAATAGTCGCACTATCTCCTAGTACAACCAATTTTTTTCTAGCTCTTGTCATCGCTACATTCATTCGACGATAATCTTTTAAAAAGCCAATTTCGCCTTTACCATTCGACCGAACTAAAGAGATATAAATGACATCTCGCTCTTGCCCTTGGAAAGCATCAATTGTATTAATGGAAAATGATAAAGCGGTTAATTTTTCATCTTCAGCAATTTGTTTTTTCATATAAATTACCTGTTCTCGATAAGGAGAAATAATACCAATACTTGGTAAATCCATTTCTTGTTTTTGATAAGCATCCACCATTAAATAAAGATGTTCGCAAAGCATTTGAAATTCGTCGGGATTATAACGACTTTTAAATTCAGGGTTTACTTTTTCTTCAAATCCACAACCTGCGGTATCAATAAAAGTAACAGGTTGCCCTTCAGGTAATGCTAACTGATGTGTTTTAACACTTTCATCTGCTATTAATTTTCCATCATAAAATTGTTGATTAGAAAACCCCATAATCGCTTCGTGCATACGGTATTGCAGGTTTAAAAAACTAATTTGAGGCAAAAATTGTAAACATTTTTCAATAAGGGTAATATTTAGTCCTTCTTTTTTAGAGGTGGTGGATTTAACAGTTGGCGGTAATTGAAATGGGTCGCCTGCAAAAACAACTTTACTGGCTTTAGTAATAGGAATCCAACAGGCAGGTTCTAAAGCTTGCGCTGCTTCGTCAATTAAAACGGTTCTAAACTTTCTTTTGGCTAAAACTCTCTGACTTGCACCGACCAAGGTACAAGTAATTACTTGCGCTCCATCTAGCATTTGGTCAATTAAACGGTCTTCTAATTGATTTGCCCAAGCAGTTAATTCTCTAGCTTCATTGTATAGTTCTCGTCTTTCTGTTCGCTCTTTGCCGCCAAATTTCCGTTTGAATTTCCCTGCTTTTTTTCGAGCATTTGCTGCCTGTATCTTTACCTTTTTAATATTTTTACTTTCTGGATGAGCGGCTAATTGTGCTTCTAAAGTATGTTTAATAATGTCTTCGTCTACTCTGGAAATATTACCAAGCCTTACAACTGATAAACCTTGTGCGGCGGCTCTTTCTGTCAATAAATCCACCGCCGCATTACTTGGCGCACAAACCAAAACAGTATTTTCGGTTTTAATTAATTGTTTGATAGCTTGAATAATCGTGGTCGTTTTCCCTGTTCCTGGAGGGCCATGAATAATCGAAACATCTTGTGCCGCTACAATTTGATTGACTGCATTATTTTGGCCAGCGTTTAAATTAGGAATCGTTACTGGATGCCCGTTTAAAAAACGGGCTTTTACTTTATTATTTAATAAAACACTTCTCAATTCTGCTAATCTATCCCTACTCGCCTTGCTGACTAATTTAACAGCTTTCTCCATTTCTAAATACGTTCGCTCATCAAATTGTATATCTACACCCAAGTTTCCTTGACTCAACCAATCTGGAATGTCTTTAGCACTCAAGATGATTTTCATCTTTTTGTCCTTGATGTAATTAATGACCCCAATTCTCTCTGGCCTATAAGCGCCCTCTGACAAGGTAAATAAACGAACTGTTTTTCCTGAACGAAATTGTCTAGGTGCATCGGTTTCTGAGGTCTTTTCAACAATGACAAAAGAACGTTCCCCAATCGTATAACCAAACTTTACCACATTCAAAGGATGCCAAGTAAATCCTTTTTCTTTTCGTTCTGTCATTGGCAAATCAGCAATTAATTGTTTATAGGCTTCGAAATCTGCTTTCTTCTCCGCTAAAACCTGTTCTAATAATTTTTTAAAATATAATTGCTCGTCCACCTTTTTAATTTTAATTTATTGCAATCTAACTTATTCTTTCTTACGCACCTAAACCAGCCCAGACTGCCGTCAAGCCAGCCCTAAGGTGGGCGAAGACACAAAGACGCAAAGTTTTATGGAATTACCAAATCTTTTACTTTCTCTTATTTTAATTGTGCTTGAAATCTTTCTTGTGCTGTTGTAAGCTTTATAAAAGGATATTGTTTGGTGAAAGTGGAGATTTTTTCTAATTGTTTTTTGACAAATTGTTGGTGGGCATCTGTTTCGATATGCAATGGGCGATGTTGACTAGCCTGCACTATTTTTTGGACTTGTTTAAAAATAGTCATCGTTGCTGAAGAAAAATAAGTTTGTTGGAAATAATTCCATATATAATTGATGGCTATTTCATTGGGATGAATCATATCTTTTCCGAAAAAACGATAATCTCTTAAATCATCTAGCACCAATTCATAAGCAGGGAAATAATGGGTATAGGAGAGCCTTTTAGTGATATTTTCTATTGCTAATAATAAAGTCGCTTTGCTGCGTTGATTTTCTAATAGTCCATCTTTAATATGTCTAACTGGACTAACCGTAAAAATAATTTCTAGTGCTGGATTTTGTGTTTTTAATTGCTGTAAAATAGGGACAAGTTCGTTACTTATTTCGGAAACGGATAGGCGACGTTTTTCAAATTCACTATTGGGTAGTTTATGACAATTTGCCACTATATTTCCTGTTGATTTTTTTACAAAAACATTAGCTGTTCCAAAAGTAAGAATGAGTCGTTTCGTTTGCGATAAAAAGGTACGAGCTGCTTTTAATTGTTTATTAATCGTAGCTAAAGCTTTTTGTTTATCTGGATGGGCAAAAACACCGTGATGGTCAAAACTACGCCATAAATCTCGGTGCAAAAATAAATCATCCGCTTTGTATGCTTTTTTAGAAAGGATAATTTCTAAACTATTTTTAATAGAAATTGGATTGTATAAAATACCAAAAGGATTGAGCAGGGTAGGAAATTTATTTTCAATTAATAAGTCGCCTATATTTTCGGTAAAACAAGAACCGATGCAGAGAATTGAGCTTTGATAATTAATATCAATGGAGGCTTTCTCTATAGGTAGTACGGTTCTGAAATTGGACATAAGGTAGCTCGTAACATACGTAGGTAAGATTTACTGAAGTCTGAAAATTTAGCAAATCCTAGCTACTTAAAATCTTCTAAATCCCAAGCATTATTATCGTAAGTTTTCTTAGGATGCCGCAAACATTTCATGCCTTGCGTCAACCCATCCAAAGTCAATGGAAACATTCGATTGCCTGTAAATTCTCGCAACATCGGAATCGTTTCATAAAAATTCCATTCGTATTCTGCCGTTGGGTTAATCCAAATCATACTAGAAAAATGGTCTTTCATCCGTTTTAACCACTTAATTCCTGCTTCATCATTATGATGCTCTACACTTCCGCCAGAATAAAAGATTTCGTAAGGAGACATCGTCGCATCTCCAATAAAAATCAATTTATAATCTTTATTATATTTATTGATGAGCTCTAAAGTTGGCATACGTTCAGAAAATCGACGACGATTGTCTTTCCAAACTGATTCGTATAAACAATTATGGAAATAGAAAAATTCTAAATGTTTGAATTCATGTTTAGCTGCGGAGAATATTTTTTGGCAAGTATCAATATGCTCATCCATCGTGCCACCAACATCCATTAAGAGCAAAACTTTTACTCTATTTTTCTTAGAGGCAACAATCTTAATATCCAACATCCCTGCATTCTTAGACGTATTTTTGATGGTGTCATCAATGTCTAATTCCGTTGGTAATCCTTCTCTAGTCAAATGCCGTAGTCGTTTTAAAATCATTTTAATGCTACGGGTATTCAACTCTATTTTATCATCTAAATTTCTAAACTCTCTTTTATCCCAAACTTTAATCGCTTTATTGTTTCGATTCTTTTCTTGTCCAATTCTAAAGCCTTCTGGATTAAAACCAAAAGCACCAAAAGCAGACGAACCACCTGTGCCAATCCACTTATTGCCGCCTTGATGTTGCTTGCGTTGTTCCGCCATCAAGTCTCGAAACTTCTGCATCAAAGCATCCAAGCCACCCATTTTTTCAATCTCCTCCATCTCTTTTTCGGACAATACTTTTCGCAATTCTCCCTTCAGCCAATCTTCTGGAATCTTGGATACAAAAAAATCATCCGGAATCAATTCCAACCCTTTAAAATAATGCCCAAAAACTCGGTCAAAGCGGTCTAATTGCACTTCTTGCTTGACCATAATGGTTTTGCACAAATAATAAAAATCGTCTAAGGTATAATCTGTAAACTCTTGCTTTAACGCTTGCATTAAAGTCAAGTATTCGTGAAGGCTTACCTTGATACCGTGTGTTCTTAGTGCGTAAAAGAATTTAAGGAACATAGCTACAGGATGACAGGATTATACAGGATTAACAAGATGAATAATCCTAAAATATTAATGTTCAAATTATTTGATTGAATCAAACAATTTGAACATTAAAGAATAACTCAAATATAAGAAAATTTACTGAATTATGTTTTAGACTTTCGCCGTTTCTTTTTTAATTGCTCCTACACTCGGCATATCCATTTGCTCATGTGACATATCGCAATAAGGTGGTGTCTTAGTCATTTTACAAGTACAATAAGACATTTTTCGCTTTTTCTTAACCTCAAATAAAATAGGTTTATTGGTTGTCCCATGATGCGAACCATTACAAAAAGGATTATCCTTACTCATACCACAAACGCAATATAAATGCTTACCTACTTCCAATTCCACTTTAAGTGGTTTGTTGGTTACATAAGATTGTTTTTTGAAACCTGCGGAGATTTCACTTCCTTCCTGCTTAGACTTAATGATTGGATAATATAAATGCGCATACCAAGGATCATTTGGGTCATTATCTAAGCCAATTTCTGTTGGGTATTGACGAGTAATTATCGCCGTACCGAATAGAATATCCCAAAAGAAAAACATATTACTAAAATTACCATTCGGGTCACTAATCCCATCTTTTGCCGATTTGCCATGATGAGCAAAATGAGTTGCAGGCGTAGAAATAAACCTTTCTACAAACCAAGCTACTGGATGTAGCCACTTATTCTCATATAAAAACCGATCCCACTTAATACTTCCATGTGCGCCGATAACGACAATATTTTTTAAGACTAAGCCTATGATTACAGCTTGACCAAAACCTAAATAAGTAAAAATACCACCCCACCATAAATTGGGTAATAAAGCATAGTATAAAGCAGCATTTCTATAAGTAGCGAATGCCCCCATTTCTGGTGTAGCATGGTGCGGTCGGTGTAATTTCCACAGCCATTCCCATTCATGTGCTTTTCGATGATACCAGTATTGAGAACAATCATCTACTAATAAGTAGAAAGGTAAGGCCACCCAAAGTGTCGTCCCTAAAAATTCATTTTGAGCATTAGGAAAAATCACTCCCATAAGTAAAAGTGCAAGCGCCACAACTGCAGGTTGTACTAAAGTATATAACTGAATAAAACCTACTGCCTCTTGTGCTAAGTCATCTTTTCTTCGTTTTCCACGATGATAAGACCCAATTATAATATCACCTAAAGCAAATAAGGTTAATACGCTTAATACTAATATTGCATAATAGTCTTCAATGATTGTAGCCATTTTTTAACTTATTTTTTCCATGTTAAAAATATTTTCAAAGATTGTTCTTCCTTTTTCTGTTGTATGGGGTAAGACTAATAACCAAGCAGCTTGTGCCATTTCATCAACTGTCCCTGATTTACCTCTAACCGCTAATTGCATCAACCAAAAGACGGTATTCATCCAAAATTGTTGGCCTAAATGCTGATAGATAATTGGATTATCTTGTTCCACTAAATTCCCAATCTCCACATTATAATTAAAGCTTTTAGCTAATCCATTAATTTGCCCTTCAATATGGGGTTGGTGTTTTGCCGCAATAATTGGAAAAGCACGTTCTATCTCTAATAAATCCAGATAAAAAAATTGAAAACGCTGTTGAAAAACATAAAAATCTCTTAACTGTCGATCCATTTCACCTAAGTCTGAAAGTTTCTTATAATCTTTGGTAATAATGGCTAATTCCTCTTGGAATAAAGCATAAATACTTTCGATTAAATCTTCTTTCTTGTGAAAATGATAAGTTAAATTCCCTAAGCTGATATCTACTATTCTAGAAATTAAGGGTAAGCTTACATTAGCAAATCCATCCCTATTGAAAAGACGGATGGTCGTCTCTAGTATTCGTTTTTTAGTTTTATTCAAAATTTAGCTATATTAATTTCCTTCAAATATAGTAAAGGCTTACTATAACGCTAGGTTCGCTCAAATTTTTGATTAATACATAAATTACACGAAATAATATTCTGTATTAAAAGTATTTTTATCTTTAAAACAGTATTTTGTTCGTATTTATTTTTATTAAATAAATATAATTAAAATATTATTTTTAACCCTAAAATAATAACCTGAAAAGAGTTTATTTAAAATAAATAAAATTCTGCATTTTAAACATAAATCAAAATATTATTTTGATAATATTTTATTTTATTAACTAATTTTGGGCGAACCTAGCGCTATAAATCAAAATATTTTTTTTAGTAAGTTCTTACTAAAAAATAAAACACCCCTGCAATCTACGTAAAAAAGGGCTTTATTTCTTACAATAAAGCCCTTTTAACACTCAAATACTTCTTTTAAATAATTATTACTATAAGACCGCAGGTAGCAAATAATCTTGAACGATTTGATCAGCTTGAAAATGCCCATAAGGTTTCCCGTAAGCCGTTGCGGTAATCACAATAACAATCGGTAAATTTTCAAAAATGATAAGCTTATTACCGCCATTACCCGAAGCATAAGCACAAGGATAGATTTTTCCATCCACTTCATAAGTCTTATGCCAAAAGAAATAACCGTAACCATCACTATCCGTTTGTCCATTTGGAACAAGCGGAGAAAGCGTTTTTTTCACCCAATTTTTAGCAATAATTTGTTGACCATTCCATTGACCTTGGTTCTTATACAACTGTCCATATTTCGCTAAATCTAAGGAATTGAGTTGAATGCTACCTGCTGTGTTTAGCACTTTTTGAGGCGTATATTGAAACCGATAATCTTCAATACCTAAGGGTTCAAAAACCTTCTCTAATAAATATTTTTCAAGCCCATTAGGAACTAATTGATGTACTGCTCCGCCAACTAAAACACTACTCACTGAGCTATAATCAAATACTGCTTGTTTTACCTTTGCTTCATCAATAGGCAAATCCAAACCAAATTGCATCCAATTATCAGTGGGATACATTTTTTCTTCTTGTCCTGCGGATTTCATATCGTTATCTGATGCTGCTAAAATAGAACTCATCATCATCAAATCTTTTAATTGAATATCAGCTTTTCGCTCGTCGTAATTTTGATACTTTTTAACATCAAAAATTTGCCCTAGCGTCATTTGTTCATCCGTTAAATGTCCTTCGGCTATAGCAATTCCTGCCAAAGTAGAAGCAAATGATTTCCCTACAGAACGGGTGTCATGTAAGGTATTTCTATTAGTATGATTAAAATATTCTTCAAGTAATAATTCTCCTTCTTTAATCACAACAATACTGGTGACTTTTTTAAAATCACGCTGAGCAATTTTTTTATTGAGTGCTACAATTTTTTCTTTATCAAAAACTGCTTCTGAAACCATCCAATCATCCGTCGATTGAATAGCTTGATAGACAATTGCCGCTGGTGACACATCAATGATATCTTTCTTTAGGTTGATGGTACCTTGTGCGACAATTTTACCAACCTTAACTTCGTCTACATTAATATAAGGTCGAATTTCAATTTTCATATCGTGTTTACCTGTCGCTAATATTTTCTCTCCTTTCCCTCTTTTGAGCATTTTTAGCCAAACAAATTCGCCCCAATGTTCCATCTCTTCCCCAAAGGCCAATGGCACGCCAATAATGGTTTGTTCATTCCGATAAGCACAACCTCCTGCGCCTGGGTTAATATTTTCCTGATAAATTTGTTTGCCATCTAAATAAAAAGTCAATTGCCAATTCCCTTTTTTGCATAACTGATTGGGTTTTAATTCAGGGGCTAGTTCTTGTAGGTAATGGGTTTGTGTATGTTCTAAAAAAATACGCATAAACAAGCGTTTGTCCTCTCCTAAAATAGCCGTTTCTATAAAATCTTTTTCAGTTAATTGGTCGACGGGAATATATTCCTGAAAAAAGGCAAGTTTACCAATACTTCTTTGATGAATATCATTATGAATTTTTCCATGATTAAGTATTAGAGGTGCTTCGGGTTCCGAACAGGCAGTCCAAAATAGGAAACAAGCAATTACTAAAAAGCTAATTTTATTTTTTTTCATCTTCGGGTGTTTGATATAAAAGAATGATTTTTTCACAAGTTAGCCCGAAAATATCCGCAGAAACTGCCTTTATTCTCCTTTAGGTACTAAATGGGCGGTTTTAGGTATGGAAATTAGATGCTGAATGACAGCCGTTCGATAAGTCTTAGAAACAGGAATCCTTTTTTCATCAACCAATAAAGTTTTATTATCTAACCACTTGATAATATAATCAGGATTAATCAGGTGAGAACGATGAACTTGCAGCAAAAAATCTAAATCTAGAGCGACTTTCTTTAAAGAATTTCGGATCAAGTGTTTATTGATTGTACCTTTTTGTTGATAAAAGACTTCCACATAATTATGAGCGCTAGAAATACAAATAATTTGACTCGGTTCAATTTGTAATGCATCATTTTTATTCTCGCCGACCAAGGTTATTTTATCTACAGGCAAGGTTTTTATCCTAGTAATAGTTGTTTGTCGATTAATAAATAACCGACCAAAAACAAGTAAAGAAATAGTTAGCGTAGCAATCGGTTTATAAACCAATCGAATAAAAAGTATCAAACTAAAATAGCCATTATTAAAGGGTAAGGTGTAATAAAAATAAGTTAGGAAAAGATTTAAAATACAAGTAAAAACGATTACTCCTATTTCTAACCAGAGATTCCAGCGTTTCCAATGTTGATAAATTTTTTCTTGTAAAAAAACAGCCGATAAATAACTAGCTAAAAAGAAAAAACCATAAGGGGGCATCAAATAGATTTTCTCCGCAAAATTAAATTCGATAATGTCAAAAGGCACAATAAAAATCAAGAAAAACACCAACCAAAAACCAACTGCAGCACCTAATAATAGATGGTCTTTGTAGTGGTGATTGAGAGGAATGGTAGACATAAATTTGCTGCATTTTTAGGAGTGGTCAAAATAATAAATTTCCCGCTTTGGCTAAAATTTGGGGCTAAGTTAAACCATATTAACTTTTCATTCACCTACTTAACCCTTCTTTCGCTCGTAAAAAAAGTAGAATAAGTTAACTTTATGGGATAATCACCGAAATATCAATTTTATGTTCAATCACATTTCTATAGCCACCAAAAGCGCCCTTCGAAATTTCCGTAAAAATTGGCAATATGGTAGTTTAAATATTCTAGGCTTATCTATCGCTTTTGCCACTCTAATCTTAGTGATTGCCTATTTACATCAGGAAACCACTTATGAGGCTTTTCATGAAAACGCCAATCGGATTTATCGCCCAACTTATAATTTTACGGCACAAAATGGGTTTAACGCCCATTTTGCCAGAATACCTTCAGCTTATATTAATGAGTTACCCAATGAAATCCCTGAAATTGAAAAATTAATTCGTTTTCAAAATAAAGAACAAAAGTACATTCGTATTGGTGACCAACGATTTAAACCCAAACATGCTTATATCACCGATGCGGACGTTTTTGAGGTATTTACCTTACCATTTTTAGCAGGAAACCCAAAGACTGCATTGGCTAAGCCCAATGCGATTGTCTTAACTGAAACCATTGCTAAAAAATATTTTGCCACTTTAGATGTTGTTGGAAAAGAACTAATGGTTACTGGAAATAATTCTGAAACAGAAACAACTTATAGCGTAACGGGGGTGATAAAAGATGTTCCTGTTAATACACATTTGCCCATAGAAATGCTATTCTCTTTTCCAAATGAAGCAGCTCGTTCTGGTTGGGCTTATGTTTATACCCTATTGGCAAAGGGAACAACGATAGCAGATATCAATGCAAAGATGCCTGACTTTCTAAGTAATTTTCTCCCCCCAGAAAGTACATCTACTATAGCCTATGATTTTCAGCCTTTAAAAGACATTCATTTACAATCCAATCTTGCTAGAGAAATTAAACCTAATGGCGAAGGATTATATATTAAAATATTTTTCTGGGTCGGTTTATTTGTATGGATAATCGCTTTGGTCAATTTTGCGAATTTGAGTGCTGCTTTGGCAATGAGTCGAGGCAAGGAAATTGGCGTACGAAAAGTTTTGGGCGCTACTAAAAGTAATTTAGTCCTCTTCTCTTTTACAGAAACGATTATCTATAGTTTAGTCGCATTATTTTTTGGTGGTTTATTAGCTTTTTTCGCCTTCCCTATTTTTAGTAATTTGACAGGTATATCCATTTTACCGCCTACCAATTATTTTATACTTGGCTTATTAGGCATCGCTCTTTTAAGTGGTTTACTAGCTGGCATTCTTCCCGCTTTGGTAGCAAACTCGATTAAAATTCTACAAATCATTAAGCAAGGAAATAATTGGTCAATGAAAAAGCAGACCAATAAAATCAATGTTAAAAGAGTCATGATTGCCATTCAATTTAGTGCGACCATTATTTTAATTGGAAGTGCGATGATGGCATATCAGCAATTCAATTATATCAATCATAAAAATTTAGGACTAAAGTCAGAACAAATTATTGGTATTCCAGAAGTCCCGAGTCAAATAACCGATAATTACCTCACTTTTAAAAACAGGTTAAAAGAGATTGCAGGCGTAAGTGAGGTAACGGCTTGTATGCAAATGCCTTCGAGTGAAATCAGAGATGTTGGCCCTGTACGCATTCAAGGAAAAAATAGCGAAACGGACGAAGTTCCTATGATGGATGTGCAAATTATTGACCCTGATTTTATTGAAATGATGCAGATAGAAATGTTGGCGGGAGAAAATTTTACAACCAATGAAATCTTAGGAAAGCCGCCTATTTATAATGAGGAATTGACACCGCAAAGTTATTTAAAGGGAAAACCGAGGAAATATTTAATCAATGAAACGGCAATGAAACAGCTTGGTTGGAATACGCCAGCTGAAGCCATAGGTCAGCAAATCAATTGGTCTATTGGTAATTTCGAATTAGCTTATGGTCCAGTCACAGGCATTATCAAAGATTACCACCAAGAATCTTTACGCAATAAAGTAGACCCTCTAGTTTTAACCGTAGAACCTATCTGGATGTCGAATATTCTAATCAAAGTAGAAACAGCAAATTTAGAAAAGACGATAGCGGGTATTGAAACAGTCTGGAATGATTTATTCCCTTATGCCTTAGAATATGCTTTTCTCGATGAGTTATTTAATAAGCTTTATCAGCAAGATAGGGTACAATTACAATTATTAAGTACACTATCCTTTATCGCCATTTTAATTTCCTTTATGGGCTTGGTTAGCTTAGTGGCTTATGCTTTAAAAACTCGCTCTAAGGAATTAGCCATTCGGAGAGTTATTGGTGCCGATTTAACGAATTTAACCATGCTGATTGGTAAGGAATATTTATGGATTTTACTGATTGCAACTTTAATCGGCATTCCAATAAGTTATCAATGGATTTCAGAATGGTTACAGAATTTTGCTTACCATATTGAAATTTCACCTTTAGTTTATTTAGTGGCGATTACCTTAGTGTTTAGTTTATTGATTGGAACCATTTATTTGCAGACTTTTAAGGCTACCGTGGAGAATCCTATTCAGGCTTTGAGGGAGGAATAAACTAAGAAAGCCTGCTCCATTAAAATGAAGCAGGCTTTTTTATTGATTCAGTCTTTAAAATCAGTCTCCACTCATTACAGCAGACAACAACCAAAGAATCTCTGTATACAACCAAATCATGGTAAACAATAAGCCCATAGCGATGTAGTATTCCATGTATTTTGGCGAGCCAAATTGCTCTCCTTTTTCAAAATTATCGAAGTCAACCAATAATTTTAAAGAGGCAATCACTACAATTACGCCACTAATACCAATACCCATCATAGATTGTTCGTGCAAGAATGGCATGTTAATAGAGAACATGCTCAATACAAAGCTAACGATATACAACAGCATAATTGCTCCCGTTGCCATCATAATAATACTTCTAAATTTCTCCGTCACCGTAATTAAACCTGATTTGAACAAGGTCAACATCGTAAAGAAAATAGCAAAAGTTATCGTAACTGCATGGAAAACAATGCCATCAAATCTAGCATTATAATAATTAGAAATTGCGCCTATCGCCAATCCATAAAGACCTGCAAAAAGAGGCGCCCATATATTAGATCGCTTTAAATCTCTAGAAGCAATAATACTAACGATAAAACCACCTATCATTCCACCGTACATAAATAATGGACTTGGTGAAGCATATCCTACATAAAAAGTCATTAATAAAACACCAAAAAGGAGAAACGATTTATTTACACCACCTTGTACCGTCATTACTTCTTGACGGTTATTAGTCATGTTCTCTCTAAGGACTTCCTCCTTAATCATTGGATTATTAGATTTATTCAATCTGTCTAAATTCATTTCGATTAAAATTTTGAGTATTAATAAATACAACTTTAAGACGCTAGAAAAAGAATTAGTCACGACTTAAAGTTTTATGGAACTTTCAATTATTACTATAAAAGTAAGCAAATCTCTTTAAAAAAACATTTATTTCCCCACTTTGTATACCGACGACATCTCTTTAATCGCTAGTCGCTTAATTTTGTTCGACCAATAATTGTCATTCTTTTTAAAAATTATTAAAAATCACGCTAAACTATGTATTTATAACGTTCTAAAACGGCATGGTTGTGGCTTATATATTATTAAATTCTAAATTTATAAGTTAGTCTATCAGTTGTTTGTTATCCGTTATCAGTTTTTAATCAACTTGAACTGACAACCGACAACAGACAACTGAATGTAACTTTAATCCCAATAATTTGCGGCTTTTTCCCCTATATATCTGCTTATGTCTTTCCTTTTGGTTGCAAGGGCAAACCTTATCTTCAAGGCCTGGTACGGCTTTGAATAAAGTTATCCTCTATCCTGATTCTTCCTTTTTTGCCCATTCCAATATTTTTTATGAAGAAGGAACGCTCTTTGAGGTTCTTGAAGAGACTCGTTTTGAGCATGAAGATGAAGCACAAAATCAGAAATTTAAATGGTACCAAGTAAAAGCGCCTGATGATAAAATAGGTTGGGTATATGGAGATGGTTTAGCGGTCATTCTACCTACAGCAATGGTTCCGTCTACTTTAAGTAATTTTCATTTACGGAAATTTAATTTTTCAGATGATTTAGTAGCCACTACCGTTTGGATTGCAGGTATTGAAGGCAAAGATAATTTCCATGAAGACGATTATTTAAATCCAATATATAAAGAATATTACCTAGTTTTAACCAGTAGTTTAGGGAAATCTTATCATATCCAGTTTGCAGGAGAAAGTGCTATGGGGCAAAGTGAATTGCAAACATTTATTTTACAAGATTTGACCGCAGATAATGTTCCAGAATTATTATTTTTAAAAAGTAATTTTGATACCGATAGCCGTCTAGAAAATAGAGTAGTAGAAATATTTTCCTTTCAAGCAGGGTCTATTACTAAAGTATTTGAAGAACAAATGGAGTTGACTTATGCATCAAGAGAACCTTCGCCTGCCTTATTCAAATTTATAGAAATTGACGAAAAAACCATTCGAGTGGCTTATGTAGATTATTTGGCTTGTGCGGATTATAGTCTTATGTTAACACCAAAGGAATTAGATAAGGCGAACGAAAAATGTTTGGAATATGTCACCTATTCTTTTGTTTGGCAAGAAGCAACACAAACTTATCAATCCTTATACGAAGAAAGTCGAACAGTTATTGAAGGTACATTAATACCAGAAAAAGGATTTCTTCGATCTGAGCCAACTTATTTAAGTGAAGTAATAGAAAAATTAGCACCCGCAACAACTTTAAAAGTAGTCCAGCATTTTGAAAAAATAATTACCCAAAGAGGGCAAAAAAAAATTATTCCTTATTTATATGTGCAATCTCCAAACGGAAATTATGGCTACATTCATGCAAAAGATGTTCAATTTCAGGGAGGAGAACATGCCAGTATCCTCAATCTTTTTTATAAAAACCCTCCTTTAAATAAGCAAGATTGGACCTTAGACACCAACTTTTTAAGCATTAAAATTGCAGAAAGTAATACTATTCTTACAAAAAAGGAATAGTTAAGGATAGCGCCAATACTTTTTAAGTGACTAATAGTTCCTTATTTTTGTCTAAAATAAAAACCCCGTTCAATTTAAGTACCTAATATCAAATAATAGACACATTTTATGACAGACTCTTTTTCCGTTCTGCGGCATTAAAAATTATTTCCGTAACGGTGCTATGCAAAGAATTTTTGCTTTGCATAACGAAAAAATAGCCTCCTCAAAAATGGTAATTATTTAACACTAGGTACTTAGTAATCTTAAAACTATGCAACAATTGAAATTATATTTCTTTCTATGCTGTTTATTAATCCCTTCTACAGCGATTTTTTCTAGTGCTAAGGTGCTTCCGCCTCATGAATTTCATATCAGTAAATGCTCAATTGAGTATAATGAAAAAGAAAGTGCCTTACAATTGACTTTACATCTATTCATCGACGATTTAGAAGACGCTCTTCGACTACAAGGCGCCGATAAATTATTTATTTGCACAGAAAAAGAATCCGATAAAGCGGAGGAATATATTTATAAATATATACAACAAAAACTACAGATTAGCTTAGATGATAAAGCAGTGAATTATACATTTGTTGGCAAAGAAGTATCAGAAGATTTGGTTGCAGTTTGGTGCTATTTAGAAGTTGAAAACATTAAACCTTTCAGCAAATTACATGTGAAAAACAATACTTTATTGGAAGCTTTTGAGGACCAAAAAAATATTATCAGTATTATAGGTCCAAAAAAACGAAAAGGTTATCTGCTTTTCAATAATGCTAAAAACGAAGATACTTTGAATTTTTAATTTAGATTGGTGAAATAAATCAAGGTTATTTGTCACATTTCTAATAGCTATTCCTAAATTAAATTGCTTATGAAAAATTTATCTTTTTTACTCCTTTTATTATGCTTCATCGCCTGTAAATTTAATAGCGAAGATAAGAAATACAATACGCCAAAAGCTATTGACGCAAGTAAAAATATTGTCAATTGGACTTGTGTCCCAGGCGAAAAAGTCGGGTTAATCAATAAAAATTTTACGGAAGCAGCTATTATAAAAGCTTATGGCAAAGAAAATGTTAGTCGACAAGAAATAAGTATGGGAGAAGGAGAAGTAGTTACTTCTACCGTTCTATTTCCTAAAACAGCTAATGAAATCTTTATCTCTTGGCAATTAGACAAGCCATTTCAAGTTATTTCAGAAGTGCTAATAGAAAATGAAAATTCACCTTGGACAACCAATCAAGGTGTTGGTATAGGAACGACCTTAACAGAATTAGTCAAAATAAATGGTAAAGATTTCCAATTTGCAGGGTTTGAGTGGGATTATAGTGGGTATACCAACGATTGGCAAGATGGCAACATATCTAAAAATTTAGCTGTATTTCTAGAACCAACTAACCCAGAAGCAGTCTATCCCGGTTTATTAGGAGATAGCTTATTTTCTTCTAATCATCCAAAAGCAAAGACCGCTGATTTAAAAGTTAGGTCAATGATTATTCGATTTGATTAACGTAGAGTAGAGCGTCAGATAAAAAAGTGATAATTATCCGTGTCCCTTCAATAATCCGTGGTATTGATTGCTACCACGGATTATTGAAGGGACACGGATATTAGGCGTTATTAAGTAGTAATAATTATTTGTAATATAAATTTTTATTCTGACTATCTAAAATATAGTTAACGAACTCAGTTAAAATCGTAAACTAAACCACTTGCTAATCTTTATTCAATCCTTTCAATAAGGGGACAAACTTAAAATAATCCAAATAAATCCGTTTATATTGCTTAGCAGATTCTTTAATAATCTTACACATTTGTTGGCGCTCCTTCCCTATCGGAATAATTAGAATACCTCCAATTTTCAATTGACTTAACAGCGCTGTAGGAATTTCACTAGCCGCAGCCGTTACAATTATCTTATCAAAAGGGGCATGTTCAGATAAGCCGCCCATTCCATCTTTTAGAAAAGTGCGGATATTCGTGAATCCTAATTTAAATAATAGTTCGCTTGTTTTTTTATATAATAATTCTTGCCGTTCTACGGTCAATACTGTCGCTTCTAATGTATCTAAAATAGCGGCTTGAAAGCCAGAGCCTGTCCCAATTTCTAATACTTTATCCCGTCGTTTAATCTCCAATAAATCTGTTTGGTAAGCTACCGTAAATGGTTGAGAGATAGTCTGTTGATTCCCTATAGGAAAAGCCTTATCGGTATACGCCCACTCTTCAAATGCCTTATCTAAAAATAAATGTCGAGGAACTAAATTGAATGCCTGTAGAATTCGTTCATCTCGAATTCCTTTTTGATACAAGGTGTCAATTAGCCTTTTTCGTAGTCCTTTATGTCTATAAGTATCTTTCAATAGTTGAGTATAGTTTATCGCTAGTCATTTTAATATTAGTAATGGGACAAAATAAATTTATATTGTTTTAGAGGTCAATCCTCTTAACATATTAATTCAATCCTAATATTAGCACTTTCTTAATTAAAAAGAGGGATTTGAAGCGTATTTTTTTAATAGATTTTATCTGGTTACCGTTATAGGAACATCTAATTTCTCGCAAATATTAATCACCATCCAATAAATCCGTTAGCAACTCATCTGTATTAAAAAATCCACCAAGCGGAGTTTGGCACTACAGGAAAATTGCCAGTTATTAGCAAATGTTTCATTATTTCATTAAAAAAAATATATTATTTTGTATTTTAATAAGATTTGCTGTACTTTTGGGTCATACTTACACACAAACAGGAATATTTAAAATATTTCTACACAACTTATCCCGTAGTTTAATCGGGAAACCAAGACTTACCACCAAATTAAATTGTAAGAGATTGCTACATCTTTTAGATTTAATAATTTTACTAAAAAATATAATTACTTTATAAAAAACCGAGACTATAATTATTTAGGTCTACAATAGTTGACAGTTCCTATTACTGTAAAACATCAACCATTTCTACCTAATAAGACTAGTCTGTTATTAGATAAAAAAGCATCACTTACTTTTTATACTAGATTACATTTAAGTATAGCAAAAAAAGATTGTAGCATGCTGAGTATGCTACAATCGCTCTTTGCAAAAACAACCAACATGACATTTTTTAATTAAATCTTCGGCTGACTATCGAAGGTTTTAAATTCTTTTTCGTATGAGAAAGCGATGCATTCTATTGACTAGTTGTTGCTTATTATTGAGCTTTTTGGGAAAAATACAAGCTCAAATTTATCAAGTACAATTAGCTGCTTTTACAGAAGAAATAGCCCCTGATTTTTTTGCTTTTGCTGGCTATGACCATTTTTATGCAGAAAAAGACCATAATAATTTTACCCGTTATACGCTAGGTGAATTTTATACTTTGAAGGCAGCAAAGGCTGCACAACAAAAGGCAATTGATAAAGGTTTTTTGAATACGCATGTTATTGAATTGGATCAGCCATTATTTGCCTATATGGAAGACTCTCATGAGCTACCACTAATGATGGTACCAGAAAAAGAAGCTTTATTTATTCGTTCCATTCGATTTGAAGCAACAGACTTGAGTGTGAGTAAGGAACTATTGAACTCTTTAGAGGAAGCATTGTCGGTTATGAAAAAACACCCTACTTTAAAATTGAGGATTGTAGGACATACGGACGATATTGGAGAAAAAGAACATAATCAGGCAATCTCCAAAAAGCGAGCTAGAATGATTCAGAATTTCTTACTAGCTAGTGGGATTCCTTCCTATCGACTAAAAATGAAAGTAGCAGATACACCAAGTCCAGCAGTTTATTTTAAAGGAAGCGGGTTGCCGAAAACTAGAGATTATAATAGAAGGATTATTGTGACCCTAGTTGATATAAAAGAAGAAATAGTAATTGATAAATTTCAACAGCAAAACGCATTGAGTAAAGATTTATCTTTATTTAATAATCCCACCGTTTTGCTGAAATTTATCAACTTAACCTGATTCAGTAGATAGTAAACAGTAGGCAGTTTCTACGACATACTGCAAACCGTTTACTGCCTATTGTAGTCCACTTGTACCAGAATCGTTTTTGTATCAGAAAGACTTAAAGCTTGTTTGCTTTGGATAGAATATCCTTTGCCTACAGTATAAAATAAAACCTGTTTAGATTGGGCAACTGCATTATCTGTAGCTTTTTCGATTTCAATATTTACTGCAATATTATCTTGGAAATCAATCGTTATTTTTTTAGTTTTTAAGGATTCATCTAAAACACTATAAGTAATTTGACTGAGTTTTTTTTGAGCCGTAAAAATACTATCAACCTTATATTTATCAGACCAGGCAGGTCTATTAATATCAGATGCGATAAAAATGGAGAGTTCGTTGTCAAAATTTAGCGTAGCTACTTCTTTTTCTTCGGAAATTCCATTGATAGACACAGTCTTTTTAAATGAATTTATCTTTTCTAAGCGCGCTTTTTCTTTTTGAAAGAAATCTTTTAAGTCAAAAAAAATGGCTGATTTATCGCTTTGTTTAATAGGTGTAGTTACCTCTTGACAAGCGAGTAAAGAAAACATGGCTAGTCCAAAAAAAACAATATAAAGTCGCATAGGCTTTCGTTAATTTGAGTTGTGAGCTATGAGAGAAGGGAGATTACTTAGTGTAATCACGTATTGGGTAAATGTTGATACTGAATAGGCGCTATCCATGACCGTAACTCATACTCTCGCAATTCAGAAATTAAGGAAGTTTCGACTAAGAATAACTTTCATTTCTTCCCCCCGAAATGGATTTTAACCAAACTCAAAATTCCCCCCAATGCTGCCTGCCTAATGGGTAGGCAGCTTTATGAAAAAAGGTCTCTTAATTTAAACGATGTTGAGAAAATTACACGCTAGCGTTCCACAGGCTTTCTTTAAGTCTGTGGAACCTTTTTGTTCAGAAGTCAGATGGTCAGCAATAAAATTCCAAAATTCAGCTATTTATATGGGTAAAATCTGACTTCTGACAGAAAAATTTATTTTTCGGTCTGACTTCTAGCTTCTTCCTTTTTAGGCAATCAAATTCTCTCCATCCATATCTTTAGGCACTTTCAGTTCTAATAAATTTAAAATTGTTGGTGCTATATCTCCTAATTTTCCATCTTTGATAGTTCTCCCATTCACCTTATTGCTAATATAAAAACAAGGAACAGGATTCGTTGTATGTGCCGTATGTGGCGAACCATCTGCATTTATCATAAAATCTGAATTACCATGATCGGCAATCACAATTGCATCATAATCATTTTTCAGTGTCACTTGCATTAATCGTTCTAAACAAGCATCTACTGTTTCTGCTGCTTTTATTGCTGCTGAAAATATGCCTGTATGCCCAACCATATCTGTATTAGCATAATTTAAACACACAAAATTAGGTTGGTGTTTTTCAATATGCGCAATTAGTTTATCTGTAGCTTCCGCTGCATTCATTTCTGGTTGCAAATCGTAAGTCGCTACTTTTGGAGAAGGAATTAAAATTCTACTTTCGCCTTCAAATTCCGCTTCTCTACCACCATTAAAGAAAAAAGTAACATGCGGATATTTTTCTGTTTCCGCAATTCTGACTTGTGTTTTCCCTGCTTTTGCCAATACCTCTCCTAAAGTATTTTTGATATTATCTTTGGTGAATAAGACATCAATTCCCTTAAAGCTTTCATCGTATCGAGTCATCGTCAAAAAACGAAGGGGTAATTTTTTCATCCCAAACTCAGGCTTATCAGATTGGGTCAATACTTCTGTAATTTCTCTTGGTCGGTCTGTTCTAAAGTTATAAAAAATTACTACATCATCTGCTTCGATTTTAGCGATAGGTTTTCCTCTAAAAGTCCGAACCATTGGTTTTAAAAATTCATCTGTTTCTCCAGCCTCGTATCTGGCTTTTACTGTTTTTAATAAATTATTGGTCTTTTCTCCTTCTGCACTGACTAAAACATCATAAGCCAGTTTTACTCTTTCCCAACGATTATCTCGGTCCATTGCATAGTAACGGCCAATAACAGAAGCTATTTTAACAGGTTGTTCTTTGATATGCTTTTGAATATTTTTTAAATAATCCAATCCACCATTAGGCGCAGTATCTCGACCGTCCATAAAGGCATGAATAAAAACATCTTCTAAACCATAATCAGTGGTAATATCGCATAAAGCTTTGAGGTGATTGATATGAGAATGCACCCCTCCATCAGAAACTAAACCAATTAAATGAACTGCTTTATTATTTGCTTTAGCATATTCTAACCCTGCTAATAAGGACTCATTTTTCTCTAATGTCTTTTCTCTAATCGCTTTATTAATTCTAGCTAGTTCTTGGTAAACCACTCGTCCAGCACCAATATTTAAATGCCCTACTTCTGAATTCCCCATTTGCCCTTCTGGCAATCCTACTTGTTCTCCATAAGTCACTAATTCCGAGTTAGGATATTTTTGATATAGGCTATCCACATAAGGTGTCTTTGCTTGTGCTAATGCACTTACTTTAGGGTCTTGTCCGTGTCCCCATCCATCAAGAATTACTAGAATGACTTTTTCCGTTTGCATTTTTATTTTCGTTTATATTACAAATCTCAATTATTTATGACTTGAACCACTAGTTATATTGTAAACTATAATCCAAACAAAAGTAGCTGAAATAAATCTAAAAACTAGAAACTTAGTGTATTTTTTACACTAATTTTTCATACTTCGTTTTACTTATTCTCCTAACGTTCAGCAAAAAGAAAACCTCCTACGTTTTATTATTACGTAGGAGGTTTATTATATATTATCAGTCTAATTTCGACCGACTATCTTTATAAATTATCTATTTGCTTCGAGCGTTTGCTTCACTTCCACAATTTCGTAAGCTTCAATGATATCATCTACTTTAATATCGTTAAAGTTTTTGATAGTAATACCACACTCTAAGCCATTCTTAACTTCTTTCGCATCATCTTTGAAACGCTTAAGAGAGCTAACTTCGCCATGCACCCCTTCTTTAGTAGGGTAGATAACGATACCGTTTCTGATTAAACGGATATGTGCATTTCTAGTAATTCTTCCATCTTGAACGTAACATCCAGCAATCGTACCAATCTTACTGATTTTGTAAGTTTCTCGTACTTGAACCTCGCCCATCACTTTCTCTTCCTTCGTTGGTTCTAGCATGCCTTCAATCGCAGAACGTATCTCTTCAATTGCTTCGTAGATAATGGAGTAAGTCTTGATTTCTACGCCTTCTTTTTCTGCTAATTTTCTAGCACCTAAAGATGGACGAACTTGGAAACCAATAATAATCGCATCAGAAGCAGAAGCCAATAAGACATCCGATTCAATAATCTGACCTACCGCTTTGTGGATAACATTTACTTGAACCGTTTCAATAGATTGCTTAATTAAAGAATCCGCTAAGGCTTCAATAGAACCATCCACATCACCCTTCACAATCAAATTCAATTCTTTAAAGGTACCTAAAGCTAAACGTCTTCCGATTTCATCTAAACTGATACGCTTGCTCGCTCTATTACTTTGTTCTCTAGAAATTTGAGCACGTTTGGCTGCAATTTGTCGAGTTTCTTGTTCACTATCTAAGACTCTAAATTTCTCCCCTGCTTGTGGCGCACCACTTAACCCTAAGATTAATACAGGAGTTGCTGGTCCTGCTACTTTGACTCTTTCTCCTCTTTCATTAAACATCGCCTTAATCTTACCAGAATGTTCTCCAGCTACTACAGCATCTCCAATCTTCAAAGTACCTGTTTGAACTAATGCTTTTGAAACATACCCTCGACCTTTATCTAGAGAGGCTTCCAAAATAGCGCCAATTGCTTGTCTATTAGGATTTGCTTTTAGCTCTAATAATTCTGCTTCTAATAAGATTTTTTCTAAAAGAAGGTCAACATTTAAACCTGTTTTAGCAGAAATATCTTGTGATTGAATTGGTCCACCCCATTCTTCAATCAACAAATTCATTCCTGAAAGTTGTTGTTTGATTCTATCTGGTGATGCTCCATCTTTATCAATCTTATTAATCGCAAAAATAATTGGTACTCCCGCTGCTTGTGCGTGACTAATTGCTTCCTTCGTTTGAGGCATGATGCTATCATCCGCCGCAATAATAATAACCGCGACATCCGTCACTTTCGCACCCCTTGCCCGCATCGCAGTAAAGGCTTCGTGACCAGGTGTATCTAAGAAAGTAATCTTCTTCTTATCTTCTCCGACTACTACTTCATAGGCACCAATATGTTGCGTAATCCCCCCTGCTTCCCCATCTGCTACATTTGCCTTTCTAATATGATCCAGCAAAGATGTCTTACCGTGATCAACGTGTCCCATTACGGTTACGATTGGCGCACGAGGTAATAAATCTTCTGGAGCATCTACAATTTCTTCTTCTTCTTCTTCTTGCTCTTCGACAGAAATGAATTCAACTTCATGGTTAAATTCTTCAGCAACCAATTCTATAATCTCGGCATCTAATCGCTGATTGATAGATACAATTACACCTAAATTCATACAGGTCATAATCACATCCGTCACAGGCGTATCCATTAGGCTCGCCAATTCAGATACAGAGACAAATTCTGTCAACTGTAACTTCTCATTCTTGCTCTCTTGCTGTTGTGCTTCCTGCTTTTCTCGTATATTTTCTCGCTTTTCTCTTCTAAGTTTCTGACGTTTTTTACCGCCGCCACCTTGGAGACGAGCCATTGTTGCTTTGATCTTCTCTTCAATTTCCTTTTGAGAAACTTCTTTGACTTCATCATTTCTACGGCTACTACCGCCTTTACTATTACCACCTCTATTATTGCCACCTCTATTATTTCCTCCTCTATTACCGCCACCACCGCCTTGAGCTGGTCGCCTAGGTCTATTACCGCCGCCACCTTGTCCGCCTTGGCCTTGTCTTTGTTGACCACCACCAGATGAAGGTGTTTCAATTTTCTTTCTTTTTCTTCTACGTTTTTTAGGTGTAGTAGAATCCGAAGATGCTACAGGTTTTGCACCTTTATCACCAGTGGGCTTTGATGCACCACCTCGATTTGGTTGTGATTGGTTCTGGTTCTGATTTCCGCCTTTCTTTTTCTTTGGCCTAGAAAATTTACCAATATCAATCTTTCCAAGAATTTTCGTTCCCTTAAGTTTTGGTGCCTCTGCTCTAATTACACCTTGTTTAATGGCTTCGGTTGGTACTTCCTGATCTGTTGTAGGTGTGGCTTTGGCAGCTGGAGCTTTTTCTTTAACTGGTTGCTCCACTACAGGTTTATCTACAGATTGCTCAACCACGGGCTTCTCTATCGCCACTGGCTTTTTTACAGGAGGCACGATAGGCGCTTCTTCTACTTTAGCTTTAGGTGCCTCTTCTTTATTTTTTACTACTACTGGCTCAGTTTTAGCTGCTGGAGCTTCGACTTTTGCTACTATAGGTTTTGCCACTTCTTTTTGCTGCTCTACCACAGGGGCTTCCTCTTTTTTAGGAGTTGGCTTAGGTTTAGCTGCTACCACAGGTGGCATTTCCTTCTTAGGTTTCTTTTTATGCTTTCTTGCATCTAAATCAATCTTTCCAAGAATTTTCAACCCTGGCCCCCTTTCCTGTTTCTCAGGAACAGGTACTTCTTTCTTTACCTCTTTTGGAGGTTCAGGAAGAACCACTTCTTCTTGCTTCACTTCAACTACCGGAGGAGTTGGGGCTGGAGGAGGAGGTGGTGGTGGTGCAACTGCCTTTTTTGTTATTGGAGGAGGTGGCGGTGGTGCCACTGGAGGAGGAGGTGCTACTGGCTCTTTCCGAGTTGTTGGACGAGTACCAATAACCAATTGATTTGCTTTCTCTTTGATTGCATAGGATTCTTGAAACTCTTGGTGAAGTTTCTTTTCCATCTCTTCCGTAACCTTAGCAATAGGTTTGTCCTCTATCTCAAAACCATTTTGGTTGAGAAAGTCCACAATCGTAGTTGTTCCTACGTTAAGTTCTTTTGCTACTTTAATCAGACGTTTTGCCATTAAATTCCTTTTCCGCTCTTTTAGAAATTCCTTGATTTTGTTAAACAACATCTAAAATTCAATTGATGTTGAAGTGTTCTTAATTCATTCACGTTAAGCATTTATTTTAGAAATACTTAAATGAACAAATAAGGTTTTGCACTTGCCTTATCTCTTTTCAATTCTATAATTGACGAGCGGCGTTATTAATATACTGTATGATAATAAAAACTAGTTTAGTAATTTTTTTATACTTGTTTTAGGTCATTCTAATAAGACATAAAAAAAACACTATTCTACTTTTTAATAGAATCGTACAAAGTTACAGAATTCTTATTGCTACTTAGCTGTCATTTTAAAAAAACCACTATTATCAGACCTTTTTTATTTGATTTAATGTAAAATTAACGCAATTAGTTCCTTAGAATAGTTATTTTAATAGAATTGATAGCTTGAAAAATGAATAATCTCGTATTAGAAATACTTAACAAATTATCTCATTCTTAAAAAACAATCCGTTATTCTTCAAATTCAGCCTGCAAGACTTTCAATACCGTACCAATTGTCTCTTCCTCTAAGTCTGTTCTCCTGACCAATTCTTTGACACTTAGTTCTAGTACACTTCTTGCAGTATCGCAGCCAATAGCTTTCAATTCTTCGATAATCCAATCTTCGATTTCATCAGAGAATTCATCTAAATCTACATCGTCTAATTCCGTTGTATCATTCTCTCTGTAAACATCAATTTCGTATTCTGTCAGTAAACTTGCGAGTTTAATATTCGTACCTCCTTTTCCAATAGCTAGAGAAACTTGGTCAGGTTTTAGGTAAACGGACGCTCTCTTCGCTTCTGTATCTAAATCAATAGAACTTACCTTAGCTGGTGTTAAAGCTCTCTGAATTAATAAAGATTCATTATTAGTAAAATTGATGATATCAATATTTTCATTTTTCAATTCTCGGACAATACCGTGAATTCTAGACCCTTTCATACCTACACAAGCACCTACTGGGTCAATTCTATCATCATAAGACTCTACCGCTACTTTAGCACGCTCTCCTGGCAATCTCACAATTTTTTGAATCGTAATTAAACCATCTTCAATTTCAGGTACTTCTTGTTCTAATAATTTTGATAAAAATAAATTATCAGTTCTAGATAAAATGACGACTGGTGTATTATTCTTCATTTCTACATTCTTAATCACCCCTTTCACCATGTCTCCTTTTCGGAAAAAATCACCGTTAATCATTTCCTTTCTAGGTAAGATTAATTCGTTTCCTGTCTTATCATCTAATACTAATAATTCTCTTTTCAGAATTTGGTGAACTTCGCAAAGTACAATTGTACCTACTTGCTCCATGTATTTCTTATAGATCTCATCTTTCTCCAATTCCATAATTCTGGAAATTAGCGTCTGACGAGCTGCCATAATCGCTCTTCTACCAAAATCTTTCAATTGTAACTGCTCATAACATTCTTCCCCAATTTCGTAATCATCATCTATGCTCAATGCTTCTGAAATAGAAATTTGACTTTTATCATCTGTGACCTCTCCATCTGGTACAATTTCTCTTACCCGCCACAATTCAAGGTCACCCTTAGTGGTGTTTACAATCACATCAAAATTCTCATCAGAACCATATTTCTTTTTAATTAGGGTTCTAAATACATCCTCTAAGACTCTAACCATTGTAGGACGGTCAATGTTTTTCCCTGCTTTAAACTCAGAGAAAGTATCAACGAGATTCATCATCGCTTTAAAGTTTTTATGTCAGATTTTATCCTTATTAATAATAACGCTTTTGATATTATCAAGGGATTTAATTTTATTTATTTGAAAGCAGGCTTTATTACCGCTTTTTTTATCGTATCATAAGGTATTTCCGTAATTTCTGTGGTTCTTATCTTTTTCTTTCCCTCTTTCAAGACTACTTTTTCTTCTATAAAACATGCTGTCTCGTTCGCATCTACTAGTTTCCCTTCTCGCTTCTTCACGCCATCTTTTAAAAAATTTATGGCTAATTTTCTACCAATATTTTTTTTGTATTGTCGAAATAAAGTTAGTGGTCTACTAATACCAGGTGAAGAAACTTCAATAATGTATCTTTCTCCTAGCCATTGATTTTCATCAATATGATATTCTAAATAACGGCTAATTTTCTGGCATTTGGATAGTGGTAATGACGTATCACTATCAATAAAAACATCTAATTTATTAGAACTATGCATTCTTATTTCTACAATAAAAAAATCTGCATATTCTTCTTCTTTAAACTTTTCGGCTAATAAAGCCTCCATTTTTTGCTCAATCAATGTCCGTCCTTTTTAATTGTTGTTTAGGCAATTTTTTAGTTAGGGCACAAAAAAGAGGGAACTAATTGTTCCCTCTTTTTTGTTTTCTTCGCTATGTGACTGCAAATATAAGGCTTTTTAACAAATACAGCAAGAAAATTTACGCTAGAAGCAGATATAATTCCATACATGCTTATAATTTGAATTCCTTGCGATTAGATATACTGTTTTTTATCAATATTAGATAAACCCCAATATTTTTTTTGCCTTGTACAATAATTCGATTATCGCTTTAGTTTAATAGATGTAATTTTTATTTCAAAATCAGGTAAATTCAAAAAAATTATTCTATTAATAATTACTGTTTTTACTACAAACATTTTTCATGAAGCAAACCTTTACGAACAACGATTTAGTTAGATTTATTTACAAAGAAACTTCTGCCATCAAAACTTTAGCTATTCAAGAAGCTTTAACTTTAGACACTGACTTGTTTGATAATTATCAAACATTGATGAGTGGTTATATGGAGTTGCCAAAAGTTACTTTTGCACCTACTCGTTCTGCACTTCAGAATATCTTAAGCTATAGCGCACAAGCAACGGTAGAAGCGTAAATGATTAGTGGTAATATTTTAGTAGTCGTAAACAGCGGCAATCAACGGTATCCATTGATGCCAAATTAAAATTGACGTTTCAGATTTACTATTTATACCCTAGGTCTCAATCTAACAAATCATTCGCTCTCCATTGAGGGCACTCTGCTAAAAGCCGTAAGTTTTCTAATAAAGGAATGCTTACGGTTTTTTACGTTAAATTAGGCGGTTCTAAGAAACAGCCGCCTTGTTTCATCCATTTCCCCTGACTATTAAAAAGATACACTTAATCCTTATAATCAGTAGGATGCTTTTCCTCAAAATCAGTCTTTTCCTGAAATTGTTTAGCAATTGCTAATAAGATACCTTCCTCATAAAGATTTCCTAATAAAGTAATGCTAGTTGGTCGTCCTTTTTTATCAAATCCATTGGGCAATGCAACTGCTGGATGTCCTGTCAAATTGGTAATTAATAATTGGCGACCACCAAAAGTAGGACTGAGGATGACATCATAGTTTTGAAAAATTTCCTGCATTTTTTCGATTAATACTTTCCGATGTCGATTCGCTTGTAAATATTCCACCGCAGGTATAAATCGTGCCTGACGTAAAGAATTTGCTCTTGAGCGATAATCTTGCTGCACCATTTTATCAACCTCTTCAGACCGTACCAATTCATCAAAAAAAGTGCCTGCTTCGGCTCGTAAAATAACATCAAAAACAGGATAAGGAACATCTTTAGGAAAACTGACCGCTTCTGGATTTAGCCCCATTGTTTTTAAAGTAGCCAATGCAGTTCGATTATTATCGCCGATAGTTGTCGTATCTTTATCAAAATGTTCTTTTAAATAACCTACCCTTAGGGTACTTAAATCTAGATCAGCTGAATAATTAAAAGCAGCATCTCTAACGGTTCTATCTTTACCATCTGATCCATGAATGGCATCAAAAACAATGGCACAATCTTCCGCACTTCGACACATTGGTCCAACTTTGTCCATCGACCAAGAAAGTGACATTACACCATATCTTGTCACTCGGCCATAAGTAGGTCTTAACCCCGTCAAACCACAACGATTGGATGGCGAAACGATGGAACCCAATGTTTCTGTGCCTAAAGCAAAAGCGACTAAACCTGCTGCAGTAGCGGCCCCTGGACCAGCAGAAGAACCACTTGCACCCTGTGTAATATCCCAAGGGTTTTTTGTTTTTCCACCATACCAGACATCTCCTCTTGCCAAAGCACCAGAGGTTAATTTAGCAATTAATATAGCACCAGCTTCATCTAACTTTTCAATCACACTTGCCGTATAATCAATCTTTTGATTTTTATAAGGTGCAGCGCCCCAGGTTGTTTTATAGCCTTCGACCGCCATTAAATCTTTTGTCCCATAAGGGATGCCATGCAATAATCCTTTATAATTACCCGCAGCTATTTCCGCATCTACTTTTTTTGCCTGTGTTAAAGCTCGTTCTTCGGTTAAAGTGGTGACCGCTTGTAAAGTTCTATCATACTTTTTAATGCGGTCGAGATAAATTTTCGTTAATGCTTCGGCGGTAATTTGGCGAGTTTGAAGGAGTGCAGCTAATTGAGGAATACTATAAAAAGCAATCGCTTCTTTATTGGCTGGTAAGGTTACTCCTTTGGCTACTTCCCAATTATTAGGTATTTGCTTTTTGGGTATCACAAAACCATTCGGATGAGGGTCAAAAAGTAAAGCAGGAAATACTTCATTGTCTATCGCATAAACTCTAGAAGAATCATACCCTTCTTGATTTCTTCCTAAATAGCGATACATCGTATCTATCGCATTTTTAGAAAAATCTACCCCAATTACTTTTTGCGCTTTTCGGACATCTTTCTTTGAAAAATTAGGATGTTTATAGCTATTACAAGCTACCAATAAAAGAAAGGTAGCAAACAAAAATAAAAGCAGCTTATTGAAACGAAAACCAATCATGGACAATATTTTGAAAAAATAAAATTCCAAAATAAGGTTCTTTTCGTAAAAACAAAAAGTGATAGCTTCAAATTAGAAACTATCACTTTTATTGCTACGTTATTCTTTCCTCGTTACTGACTTTTATTCCTTGATGAATTTTTTAGTTTGTAAATACTCCCCATCTCTTAAAATAAGATGGTATAATCCCTTCTGCAAGTGGCTAATATTTAATTCCTTATTTTCCAATTGCTGACTTATTACGACTTGACCTAATAAATCAACCACTTCAACTAAAAGGCTATGATTAGTCGTTGGGTACTCTAAAAATAAGACTTCTCTTGCTGGATTAGGGTATACTTTTAAGGAGGTTGCTGGTGCTAAGACCCCATTATTACTAAGTGTGCCAATTCTTAGATCGTCGCCACAAAGTTTATCTTCTTTGATTAAAAGACCTGTAAATTCCTCCGTGTAGACACAAGTCTTTTCTTTAGAAAAAACAGCTTTAAATGTAAAATCTTTCCCTGTAGTAGCTATTAATACTCGTTTAAAAGTATAGCTATTTGTCTCTTGTAACCTACTCACTTGAACACTTTGGAAAAATCTTCCAGCTTCTAATCTTAAATGGCCTTTTTCAGGAGCGTTCTTAAAATTAACAACAACATCTGCTATAATAAAATCATCATTGGTTGTAAACCGACTTCCCTCATGACAACTATGAACCTCCCCAATGGAAATCTTATTAATTTGGCAGTCATCGTCGCAAGATTCAGGTTCTATTAACATTGTTTCCAACTGACAATTCCCATCTAAACGGTCTGTAATTGTTAGCGTAATTGAACCATTTCCATAAGACCCCATAGCTGTTCTATAAGAATTCACGGTATTGTATTGTCCGCTATTTTCACCTGCTACTTTATCGACTGAAAAGCCAGTACCTACATTTGTTCCTGTCACGTATAAATCAAAAGTTAAATAATCATCTGAAGCATCGTCTGGTGTTTGATTATCTTGGCAATTAACATTTTGAAGGATTGCACTGGTTAAATTGCATTCCTTACCAATGGTGGTGAATTGCCCTGTAAAATAAGCAGATGCTCTTTGTCCATCACAAATCGAGCGAATTTGATAATCGTAAGTCGTCAATTCCGCCAAATCGCTAATTAATAATTGATTGGTTTTAATCAATTTTGTCGACCAACTAGCTGTTCCCGTTGGTCTGTAATCCAATTCATATTCCACGCCTATTCCTAAATCTGACCAAGACATCAATGCGCCATTTAAATGATTTTCGGTATCTATGATAATATTACTTGGTGAATCGCAAGCACCTGTAGAACAACTTTGAGGTCCTCTAATTCCATAAACCCTTCTTTTAGTACAACGTCTATTCCCCTCGAAGGTCGCTATTACTTCAATTAATTGACCATTTGCGGCAAAAGGCAAATCAAATAGTGTGTAACTAGTCGAAGTAGAAGTCGAAGAAAAAGTAAGCTCAGCACTCGTACCTCCAGTCAATAGTACTTTTCCAGAAGTAGGCGCCCAATCAAAAGTAACCGTAACATCTACTGTATAAGTATCATCCAACGAAGACGCTGTTCCTTTATCATTGCATTCTCCAATATTATCAACCGTAATATCCGCAATTCTTGGATTGTCACAACCACAAACCCCCACTTCTGTCAACTCCGCATTATAAGGGCATTCATCTTCACAATCAGGTGTTCCATCATTATCACTATCTTCATCTGCTTCTCCACAACCACAACTTCCTGCTGCTACTTTATTAGCGTCATTTGGACATTTGTCATTACAATCAGGCGTTCCATCTCCATCGCTATCTGTTTCAGTTACCCCACAACCACAAATACCAGGTTGTATTTTATTAGGATCATTTGGGCAAGCATCATCGCTATCATCTTTGCCATCTTTATCTGTATCCGAATCACAATTTTCTCTCAATTCTTTCTCGTTCTTACAAGCTTTATTATTACTAATAAACGTTCCCCCTTTAATCAGCTTTCCGTCAATAAGTGGGTAAAAAGCACAGCAATCTTCCAACAGTAAATTTTTTCTAAGGATAAGTGGCCCTCCTATTTCTTTTACTAAGCCAAATGCATTAATAGAATCTAATTCTGTATTTCCTTCAATCAATAAAGTCTTTTTAATATAAAGTAGGCTATCTAAACCATCTAAATCTTTCAACTTTCGGTTGTATTCAATAAAAACACTTCCCATAACGGTATCTAGCGTACTTAGCTTATGGAGGTTCGTAATTTCGTCTCCTTTAATCAATAAATAACCATTAATTTTTGTGCCCGTAAAAGCATCGACTTGTGCTTGAGTCGTCAATATGACATTTTGGGCAGATAAATTTGATGCGCTATTAAATGCAATAGCAAACAGTAATAAACGGGTAAACCATGTCCATTTCATAAATAGTGGATTTTTGTTGTTTAACGAGCGTGAAGCCCTAATTCTTTATGTGTTGTGTTATACTTAAAAGGGTAGTATCAGTAATGGAAGGAGGGAAATACCAAATTTATGGAAATTATAGGCTAATTGCGACTTTATAACAAGAATTAACATATTAGTATAAATAAAAATTTTGAAACCTAACCCAACCTTTTTTATCAATTGAAAGGTCTTAATTAGTAAATGCATCCACAGTACTGTTATTCCAAATTTTAAAATCACAACCATGAAAAAAATAAATTATTACTTAACACTTGGCGGTCTCTTGACTTTATTTGTCTTTCAATCTTGTACACAAGATTTGTGCAATCGTAGTGCCACCTTTGTTCGTTTTGAACCTGTCTATCTACAAGTAAATGAAATTAGAGAAGACATTCAGATACAAGCTGCTCGAAGTTTAAAAAACCCAGGAAAACTCTACTATTATAACGATTATATTTTGATTAACGAAAGAAGAGAAGGCCTACATATTATTGATAACCGAAACCCTGAAAACCCCGAAAATATCGCTTTTGTAAAAATTCCTGGTAATATAGATATGGCGGTCAAAAACGGTATTTTATATGCGGATAATTACATTGACTTATTAGCCATTGATATTCAAAATCCTGCTGTCCCAAGATTAGTCAGTCGAACTGAAGATGTTTTTAATTCACTAGTGGTTTGCGCAAGAAGTTAGCGGCAGTTAATATTCTTCAATTTCTTTCCTTTGTCGAACCCTTTGAACTTCCATTTTAAAGGTTTTACTAAGCACCGATTGTAGAACTCTATATAAGCTCTAAT